>Ga0224495_10000549_pt1 | contig 29437 bp, 25 predicted proteins | sample SF_Jul11_sed_USG_FD_168128 | JGI IMG/M metagenome (GOLD analysis project Ga0224495, IMG submission 168128) | Sediment microbial communities from San Francisco Bay, California, United States - SF_Jul11_sed_USGS_4_1 | ecosystem: Environmental > Aquatic > Marine > Sediment | place: USA: California... | reverse complement strand
AAATATTCGCGAGTATACGAACATAACAGAAAGGATTATGCCAAGAATGGCCAGAAAAATAATCATGTTCGATTTTGCATGCAGCGCATCAGCCGGGAAATAAGAAATTACGGCTTCAAAATTATCCCCTATTTCAACAGGTTTACCATTGTTGTAGGCTTTATACATAAGGTTTTCCTTGTCCGGGTTGGAAAAAAGAACTTCCCCATTTTTTGTTTTGAGTTCAATAATATCCTGGTTCATTTCAGATTTTAAAAAATACTCTTTAAGCCAGCTCGTATTCGACTCTCCCGAAGAAGTCAGAGCCGTTAATTCTGTCTTGCGCTGGTTTAAATACTCTTCATGGTCGCCTATTCTGGCAAATGGAGTAATCTGGGTAATCACCAGAACCATGACAAGTGTCACCACAGAAATTGTCGATATGGTTGCCATGTGCCTGTTTGTCATAGGAGAGTCTGTATTTTGAATTTTACCGAATAATTTAAGAACCCGAATCAACCGTAAAATCCGCGTCACCCGAATGGCTTTTGCAGTTTTTAAAATAGAAAAAAAACCAAAACCCATAGCATCTGATCCGCTTCCCATAAGCAACAGGATAACAGCGGGACCGGAGACAAGAAGGAGCAATGGTATGGAAGACAAGCCGTCAACCCATCCCCTCTGATACTTTATGTAATACTCAAAATGTCCTCTTTTTTGCGAAACAAGAGACCGCGCAGTAAATTCCAGAGTAAAAAAAAGATCAAACAAAAAACCCGTAACGCCAAGAATATTCATGGTTGTATGCGGCCAGTTATAAACCGCTCCAATATCTTCCATTAAAGTATGAATAATTACGAGAATAATGGTAACAATGATGATATTTTCAACGACCGCAGGGAAATGGTCTTTATTTAATATTTGTTTCATATTTTACCATCCTTTTTCTCCTGCAATTTGATAGAGTTCGTCCATCATGTCGGCATCCAGACCGTAAATTTTCGCATTGCGCCGATTAATCTGAAACCAGGACTTGTCCGGACTTTCAGCTCCCCTGTCGCGTTTTTCTACTGGAATGTAGTCGGCTGATCTGGCTGCCAATACGGCAATAAGCCTGGCGCTACCGGAAATTTCCGGGAAGTCGGCCAACATGAGATTGCTTTGAATTCCAGGAAGAAATATGACCTCAGGAATATTCCCTATTTCATTGTATATTTGTACACGCAATTTTTGCAATAGTGTATCGTACAGTTTTCTGTCGGTAGTGGCTTTAGCGAGGGATGCCGACTCATCGGAATCATCGCGGTATTTTATGGGATAATGAAATAGCGGGCGAAATAATGTTGCCAGACTTATATAAGATGGCAGTAGTGTTGTGTCTATTTTCAGACGATCGTGACGCAGTAATTCATTATAAATATATTTATGTCTCTCAACGGCCAGAGGAATATAATTTGAATAATAATTTAGAGAAATAATTTGAATGGATGAAAGATAATGATCTCTTAACGTTTTTACTCTCATCTGCTCAATCAGAAAATTTTTAAACTTGTCCGGGTTAATTTCCGCCGATGCGTCAAAAGCCTTTAAAATGGCTGGTGAAAAGATACTTTGCGAGATCAAATTGATTTTGGGGGTGATTGTTTCCAATAACTTGTCGACAAGCTCGGTAAGCAGCAACTTTACTGCATCATTCCAGCTTAAATTTGGAAAATAGTCGTTTTGTGCAAATATTTTTTGTAGCTGTGCCTGGTTATCTCGAAGAAAGGCCAGTACCTGATTTTCTTTTTTATCCAGGGTTGCTTTTTGCAAAGCCGGGTTCATCCAGAGTTTACCGAGAAACTCCCGCATTTTATATCTTTCTGTATCCATTGGTTCTTATTAGCCTCGGCAATATTTTGCCTAAACTCTAAACAAATAATCAGATTTGCTCTGGACTGTCAATAAATGTTGCACTAATAACGGCGGGACGGGCATCTCCCTATAGCTTGGGCCGGAACTCGAAATTCAGTCAATATGATTTAGATTAGCGCATGAATACCAACAAAATTATTCCCGGTCAAAGCGATCCTGGCGTTTTATTTTCAACTCATTGCATTGGGGAGAGGTTAGCGCCAGATCACGAAGTCTTTGAATTTCGCAAATTTACTGGAGGCTGATGCCGGTTACAAGCGGAGAGAAAATCTGCAAGGTTTCTTTATTGGTAACGTTATTCACAAAATTAATAAAATTCGTTAAAATAAATCCTCAGGATATCCTTAATGAGACCGCCGCCTGCTTTTATTTTTTTATCCCGTACTTCCCGTTCAATTTCCTTGTTCGTAAAATTTGGATTTCTGGATTTGATATCAATAATTTCCTGAATTAAATTTTTGTCAATCAAGCGGTTTCCGTTTAATTGAGCCAAATACGCCGCACGTAATCTTTCCAAGTCTGTACTCACCCTTTCCAGTTTTTCCAGAATATATTCCGGGTCACGGGCGTTAATATAGGTAACCGGATCCTTTATGGCGCTCAGGATTTTTTCATTAAACGATCTCTCATCAAGGAAAATCCCTTTAATTGGTACAAACAATTTACCTATCATTATCCTGAAGTTATAGACAAGTTCAGCTCTGTAAGAAAACAATATTCCGCTTGGAAGATAATCCATAAAGTTTGTTTCATTGTATGAAAACGATTTGGGAATAACGAGAATTTGAGTATCGCCGTCAGAAAAACTTACTTTTATGCTTTCCAGCTTTAATGACTTCCAGGATTGAAAATCCGCATTGACTTTCTTTACATATGAAATCATATTTTCCTGTAAATCTCCGGAATAGGAGACAGTAACATTCACCCCTGCCTTATCCTGGAGTACATCTGTTGTCACATCGCCTTCTTTCTGCGAACTCTGGACAGTATAATCTGCATCCCAGCTTGCCGCATTTAACGATGCCGAGAAAAATAATACGATTAATGTTTTTTTCATGGCTTTACCTCATTTTTATTATTGCCGTTATCTGGTTGGACAGTTTCATTGTTTTCTTTGGGGGTTTCTATGAGAGTCTTTTTCTTTTGGATAAATAATTTATCGAGTGGCTGCATGCTTTGATTGGGAGCCAAATCAACAATTCTCGCAACATTTTTACCGTATTTTGATTCAAAAATTACGCTCCCAATATACTGATCCGATTTTCTAAAAACCATTCCCGTATCTCCGTCTTCAATATGGATGACCGGTTTTACAGAATACACAACATCTGTGGAATTGGTGGCATCGATAATGATGCCGCTGTCTACGGAAAACTCGGTGATTTGATTAAAGGCTCTTTGATATTTCTGGAGAACTTCCAGATTTTTCAGCATTTTTTGCAAAATTCTCTCATATTCTGATATTAAAAAACTTGAGTTATTTTCCAGAACCTGGATGGACGGTTCAACGCTGTTTGTATACGGAATTTTTTTCATACGATCCATTATTTTTTGGTATTCATCAATTTTTGAGCGAATGTCATTAAGTTCGGCATCAGAAATTACCCTGTTTTTTGCCAAACCACTCATGTCGCCAAGCAGGGGTTTTTCCATTACCTTGATACTTTTGATTGACTTTAAAATAGCGCGTACATTATTTTCAGTAAAATTGGGATTATATTTTAACTTCTGGTTATCCATTTCTATTTGATGCGCCATGTTTAGCTTGTTGATTTGCATTTGCTGCAACCGTTTATAGTTATTAACAATATTCTCAGCTTTGTTTATGTCCTGCTCCAGCTTGGCTTTTTTATCTTCATATTCTTTTTTTGCCATTGCCAGGCTTTCTTCTTCTTTTTCTATTTTTGGGGCATATTCTTTTTTGATTTTATCTATTTCTTTTTCTTTCCCGGACTTTGTTTTTGCTATCTCGATTTTTGAATCTGCAGGTGGCAGTCCCTGTTTTGTAATATTTTCCAGTTTCACGGAATAGGAATCTTCGATGGCTTTAATTTTAGCGTCTTTTTCTTTTACTACCTCTTCTAATTTGCCTTTTGCCAGATTTACTTTTTTTTCTTCTCTTTTGGTTGAGCTGATTTGCTCTTGAAGATTGATATCATCAATGTTAAATGATATTTGAGCTTTTTGATGCTGCAACTCCACATATGTGGTAATTGCCAGCGTTCCCCCAATAATTACCAGGAGGAAAATCACCAGGATCGAATAAAATTTCCAGTCAAAACCTTTGGCGCTTTTTGCAAATTCTCTTTCCAGAGAATATTCCGGAACTTGCGGATCCTGATCTGTAACTTCCTTCGGAAGAAACTGGTCTTTGGAAATCTGAATAAGTTCTTTTATTTTGTCGTCATCTGCCATATGCCGTTCCAGTCTTTGGGCGCTTTAAGCGACTCCGTCCTCATTCGAAATTCTTTGCTTACCGTAAGGTTGCATTTGTTAAACTCTGCGTGAGCTTTTTTCCAGTCTCCCTTGTAATAATATTCCAATCCAGCCGAAAAGGTTTTCACTTCTTTTTTTAATTTTGTCGTATAATGCTCTTCCAGGATAGGCCAGTATATTTTCTTTCCAATGGTTTTGCCCTTAACCTGTACTGTATCAATTTCCATAAAATACATAGGCAAACCTTCAATATGACTTTCAACATCATCTTTTACATATTCCGAACAAATGATTGGAAGCTCATAAATCCGCGTCAAGCCCTCAAGTCGGGAGGCTGCATTTACGTTATCGCCAATTACCGTATTGGTCATGCGCACATAGGAGCCAATGGTACCATAAAAGACATGCCCGCCGTCAATACCCACGCCCACTTCGAGCAATACTGCGCGGTAGACTTTTTCTTCTTCTTTGGTGAGTTTTTTCTTTTGCTTGATCAATTGATCCCTTTTTTCTGTCATCAGGTCTCGAAGATTTTTGGCCAGCTCCTGAATTCTGTATGAGGCCAATATTGCCTGATAGGACTTGTTTTTATTGGCAGATTCCAGATCATCAAGAGCTCCAAAAACAGCCAGCAAGGCATCGCCGATAATAGCGCCTATAACCCCGTCATGGTGAACAATTTCCCGAATCGCATTGTCATAATGCAAGTTCAAAAGTTTAATGATATCGGTACCGAGGGTTTCTGTAATAAAAGTAAAACTTTTAATATCAGAAAACATAATGGTTAATTCTTTTTGAATTCCCTCAAGTTTTACTTCTTTATCCCGGTAGGCTTTAATCACAATATCCCGGTTCGCAAACTTTCTAAATATAGATACCAGGTTGTCGATTGTACTGGAGAGCGAGTTAAACGCAAAACCCAGATAAGATACGTCATCATTGCTTGCTTCGGACATATCGATAAGTTCGAGATTCTGGGATTCCACCATTTTCATTATATTTTTGGTCAACGAACCAATAAGAGCCAGAATTTTATTCAAGAGAACAATCCCCACCCATGCGCTGGCCACAGTAATGACAATAATCATAGCGCTGATAATGAGAAAATTGCGGTTTTGAGCGCTGTAAAATTCTTTTACTTCTTCGGCCCGGATTAAATAGACATCCCAGTTTTTATTGAACTTATAGGCGGCAAAATAACTATTACGATTAAATTCCATATTAATAAATCCCTCGGAGCGGATTTCTTCTTCGCCATTTTCGTTGGTAAGCACCTGGCGATTTTCCATGATTTTCCTGAGAGAATCCATATCTGCCAGCTTTTCAGGACGAACGTTTAATTTTGATGCCTGAAACAAAATTTCGCCGTTGGCTTTAACCCCAATCATTATGGATTTGGAACTTTTAAGTTCGCTTAACCCTTTTTTTTCAATTTCAGTCATGGCTTCATTGATGTTGCCATTCATTTTATAGATATCATGTTGAATATTGGCGTAACTATATATATCCTTGAGGTCTTTCTCAAGGAGTTGTTTCATTAAATTTACAAGTTCGGTGCGGTTAAAAATCAAATTAATGTAATTTGAAGATAGATTGGAAACAAGGATAATAATTGTAAATACAATGGTTATCTTTGTTTTTACTGGAATTACACGAACGCCGTTGATCTTTGGACCAAGGATCGCTTCAATAAAATTTTTCATAAACCTGAAGCAACATTGGTTAGACCAGTAACATGTCAAGAACTTTCAGCGAAAAAAATAATATTTTTTAATTTATAAAAAATATTTGATCAGGTTATGCAATTCTGCTAACTTCTTTTGCGCCGAATCTTTTTTTTGTTTTTCGCTTTCTATTAAGCTTGCCGGAGCTTTGTTGACAAAATCAGCATTGGAGAGCTTTTGATCTGTCATTTTCAAATATTTTTCAAGATTTTGAATTTCTTTTTCAAGTCTTGTTCTTTCGCTTTTGAAATCAACAAGGTGATTTACATCAAGGTAAAGTTTTCCAAATTCAATGGGAGTTTGAATTCCAACAAGATTATCTTCTTCTACTGTAACTTCAAAGCCGGATAGTTTTGCCAGATCCATGATATATTTTTTTTGCCGGGCAATCTCTTCCTCAACATTTTTATTGTCTGCCAAAAGCAATACATTGAATTTTTCTCCGGGAGCAATGCCCAGCTCGCCGCGCATATTGCGAATTTTATAGATCAGGTACATCATGCGTTCGGTAGCTTTCCATTGCAGCTTTGCCGCTACCGTTTCAAAGGCGCCTTCGATTTGAGGCCATTTCGCCGATAAAATGAAATCGTTATCGACGCGGTTTTCGTAGCTGTAAAGTTCTTCAGTAATAAACGGCATTACAGGATGAAGCAGTTTTAATGCTCCATTAAACACATGATTCAATACCCACCGCGTTGTTTCTGCCTCATTTTCATCCTTAAGCGAGGTCTTGGAAAGTTCAAGATAGTTGTCGCAAAAATCTTTCCAGAAAAAGTCATAAACCGTCTGGGCATAATCTGAAAATCGCATGGCCTCCAAAGCCTCAGAAGAAGATTTTATAGCCTCGTTATATTCTATTAGTATCCAGTAGTCAAAGCTGTTTAATTTTCCGGGGCACTCGCGAGGCGTTTTGTAGTTATCAGGTTGATTCATCCATATAAAGCGCGCGGTATTCCATATTTTATTGCAGAAAGCGCTGTAACCTTTCAGGCGGCTTTCATCGTATATAATATCTTTACCTTCGGGTAAAATACTCACAAGAAAAAAACGAAACGCATCGGTTCCGTATTCCTGCATTTTTTCAAGCGGGTTTACCACGTTTCCTTTTGACTTGCTCATCTTTTTACGCTCCGCATCCCGCACCAGTCCATGAATGTATACCTTTTTAAAAGGAATTTCTTTCATGAAATGTGTTCCCATCATTATCATCCGGGCCACCCAGAAAAATATTATATCAAACCCCGTTACCAGTACAGATGTGGGGTAAAACAGGGATAGCTCGAGATTTTTTGCAGGCCATGATGTATTGGCGCAGCTTTGTTCTTCTGTGAGCATCGTGGAAAATGGCCACAGGCCGGAAGAAAACCATGTATCCAGAACGTCGTTGTCTTGATGAAGAGCATTGCCACATTTTTCGCATTTGGAAGGGGACGTTACCGCTACATGAACATGCTTGCAATTTTCACAATAGTACGCAGGGATACGATGCCCCCACCAGAGTTGACGCGAAATACACCAGTCCTGAATATTTTCCATCCATTCAAAGTAGGTGTTTTCCCATCGTTTTGGGAAGAACTCTATGGAACCATTTTTTACAACATCCATGGCTTTTTTTGCCAGCGGTTTGGTCTTCACAAACCATTGAAGGCTTGCAATCGGCTCAACTACTGTCTGGCAACGGTAGCATTCGCCTACGGCGTGCTTTATATCTTCTGTTTTTTCAAGATAGCCGTTTGCTGCAAGATCTTCGACAATTTTTTCGCGCGCTTTTTCCCGGCTGATGCCCGCATAAGTTCCTGCCAAATCATTTGTTTTTCCGTGGTCATCCAGAATACGGGTTACGGGCAGATTGTGCCTTGACCCAACCATAAAGTCGTTTGGATCATGGGCAGGGGTAATTTTTACTGCCCCTGTTCCAAATTCTTTATCCACAAAATCATCAACAATGACGGGTATTATTTTATTCAAGAGCGGTAGTAAAACTTTTTTCCCGGCCATTTTCTTGTAACGTTCATCATCTGGATGAACCGCCACGGCTTCGTCGCCGAGCATTGTTTCCGGACGGGTGGTCGCAATGAGAATATAATCGCATTTTTCGAGGGCTTGTTGAATCTCCGAATCAGAAGGCGTACTTGCTGATACTATCGGATATTTAACAAAGTACAGTTTTCCATGCCTTTCCTGATATTCAACTTCGATGTTGGACAGCGCGGTAACACAATGAGGGCACCAGTTAATAATTCGCTCTCCCTGATAAATAAGCCCTTCTTGATACAGCTTGACAAATACATCGCGTACTGTAATGGAGAGACCTTCATCCATGGTAAATCGTTCATAATCCCAGTCAACAGATTCGCCCAACTCGCGCTGTTGGTGGGTAATCATTCCGCCGGATTCTTCTTTCCATTTCCAGACGCGTTCTTCAAATTTTTCTCGCCCCATGTCCCATCGGTGCAGGTTTTCTTTTTTGAGCAGTTTTTCGACTACGTTCTGGGTTGCAATTCCGGCATGATCGGTGCCGGGAAGCCACAGCGTGAGATCTCCTTTCATCCGGTGGTAGCGCGTTAAAATGTCCTGAATCACATGGTTCAGGGCATGACCAAGATGCAGGCTGCCGGTTACGTTCGGCGGCGGGATTACCATGGAGAAGGTTTTGCCTTCGCTTCGAAGCTGGTTTATTTTTTCCTGCGAAAGGGAATCAATATTGACATTTTTTTTCCAGCTAAAATAATTTCCTTTTTCCCACACCGGATACCATTTGGCTTCAAGACCATGGGGATTGTATTTGGAAGGCAATTCTTTTTTTACGCCGCTGTTTTCAAGCATATCGTCAGAGCCTTGTTTGGAAACATGATGTCAATTCAGTTGAGGAGTCATACGAGCATGACTGACCGCATGTTTCTGGGCAGGAACGCAAAATTCATCCAGAATGATTTAAACTTGCGTGCTCTCATTTTCTGATAGCGCGTGAAGGAAAAAATTTGACAATTTTTCCTGAAAAATTTCGATGATTTAAGCGTGGCTTTCCAGCAAGTAATGCAATTGAACCAGGCCGCTTGAAAATAACTGTGAATCCATCAACCTCAATTTATGTTCTTTGTTTATTTCTTGAAAAAGACGGATGCCGTTTCCAGGCATAAACGGAATAACAGAAATAATCATCTCATCGAGCAAATCCCGCTGCATCATATCGTTTACCAGTTCGGCTCCGCCATCCAGATAAATATTTTTCCCTTGCGTATTTTTCAGATTACTCAAGAGAGCGTCTACATTGTCGCTAAATTCCACATTCCCATCGCTTCCTTTCCTTGACCTTGAAATTACATATACTTTTTTATCTTTATGCGGAAATTCAATCCCGAAGGACAATATCTTTTCGTAGGTTTTTCTTCCCATGATGACCGTATCCACAGTTTCCGTAAAAGACTTGTATCCGTAATCTTCGCCTTCTTGTTCAACGACCGAAAGCCAGGAAATATCGCCATCTGGCCTGGCGATATAACCATCAAGGCTCATTGCAATATACAATATGACTTTTCTGTTTCCCGGCTGCATTTTAATTTTTTATAAAAACGTATGTCTCCCAGAAAAATACATGGTTTTGGTAGTCCATCTTGAAATTACCGGATTCCAGACGGCTATGTATACTGGAATGTTCATGAAAATACGGATGAAACGATGAGCGAAATATTTTCAAGACAGCAACGACAAGCTTTATCGGATATTTTATCCACCATCTGTCGCGCGGCAAGGTAAATGCATAAACATGTTTTGTTCTGGAAATCGACTTTTCTACAAGATCTTCCGCATCGGGATAACAGCAAATTACCTTGTCGAGAACGGTAATATCTGCAGATCCAATGTCTTCTGAAATTTCCACAAAATCTCCCACATGGTAATCCGTTCTTTTATCCAGGCCAATTTCTTTCATGTAATTTTTTGCGTGTCCGATCATTTCTTTTGAAATATCGATTCCAGTAGCTTTTTTTGCGCCGGCCTTTATCAACTGAGAATGGAAATAACCCACGCCGCACCCTATTTCAAGAATGGTTTGGTTTGAAATGCCGGTTTGTTGAATTCCTTGAAACAAATTTTTCTGGGATTTCTCCAGACCTTTTTTTTTATACCGTTTTAAAAAACGAGCCGCTTCTTTGGAAAAAAATTTATCAATACCTGAAGCGCAATTATTTCCGCAGCAACTCATTAAAATATCACCGACGATTGAAATTTTTTATAGATTTCCGCAGAAATAAAAACCTTTAATATTTCAGCATCCACTTTGCCATGATTTACTTCTTCATGCAATATATCAAGAGCTTTTTCGGCTTGCAGGGCTTTTTTATATGGACGATCCCACGCGGTTAATGCGTCAAAAATATCGGCTATGGTCATAATCCTTGTCTGAATAGCAATTTTTTCGGCGCCTATTCCAAGAGGATATCCGGAACCGTCTAATTTCTCATGGTGACCGTGCGCGATATCGGGAACTCCCGCAAGATCGCTTGTCCAGGGAATTTGCGAAAGAAACTGGTATGTATGGCTTACATGGGATTCAATTTCAAGACGCTCATTGGCATCAAGGGTTCCCTTGCGGATCGACAAACTTAAAAATTCATTTCTTTCCAGAAATGGTATGCGCCGTCCGTTATCCAGCATGACCATTTTGCTGGTCAGGGTTTCCAGCTTCTTGAAATTCCCTTCTTCGAGAATGGTTGGTTCATTGGCCTTGACAACGGCTTCATACATGTCGTGCAATTTTTCGATATTTTCGCTATATTCCCTGTCAACAGCCAATTCCATTTCTTCAAATTTATCGCGCCCGTTTTTTTTCAGAATATCCAGTTTTTTTTGCAAGTGTTCGCTCTCCATTGTTTTATGGATAAAATGAAACCTCCACTCGATGAGCTCAGACTCATGGGGGTAAAGTTTTTTTGCCTTAACGAGAACTTTTTCTCTGACGCCGACCTTTCCAAAATCATGGAGCAGAGCGGCATATCGCAACTCCCGAAGATGATCGGCGGAAAATCGAATTGAAATAAATGGACCTTCTTTAATTTGATCAATGACTTTTGCTATATTTTCGGTATAATCAGCCACCCTTGCCGAATGACCGCTGGTGGTAGGATCCCGCTGTTCTATGGCCTTGACCGACGCCTTTACAAATCCGTCAAAAAGATCCCGAATTTCACTCATTAAAATATTATTTTCAATGGCCATGGCGGCTTGTCCGGCCAAAGCGCTGATGATTTCATAGCATTTTTCTGTAAACGGAATTACCCATTTTCCTTTCATATCATCGAGGCTCAACTTGCGGGCTTTGTCGATTTTTTTGTTAATCAGCTGAATTACGCCAATGACTTCATTCTGATGATTTTTCATGGGAATCAACATCATGGATTTTGTATGGTATTCATATATCCGGTCATATTCCTGATTAAAATTGTATTCTTCACCGGATAACTTGTAGACATCGTCAATCATCAGGTGTCTTCCCGTAAGAGCAACGTATCCCGCAATGGAATTTTTATTGATATCGAGAAGAAATTCATCGGCGTTGAGATTCAGCGCAGATTTTTTAAAGCGCAGCCGGGATGGTTTTTGTCCTTTTTCCTCTGGCGGCTCTACGATATAAATAGAACCTCCGTCGGCATCGACAATTTCTTTGGCCTGATTTAAAATCAATGCGATAAGCGTATCAAAATTGCGTTCTGTTAAAAGCGCCTTGCCGACCTTGGTTACGCTCCTTAAGTCGTGATAAACATTGGCAAGTTCTTTGTCGACATTTATCTGGTCAACCATCATAAGAATGTTATGAATCGATTGATCCACAATATTTAAAAACAAGCCGGAATCTGTATTTTCCGGAATGACAAATGTTATAAAATCCTGGATTCGCGCATCAAAATCTTTCTTTTCCCTGTATGTTTTTGAAATTACGACAAGATTCAGAGAACTGTCAAACTGCTTTTCAATCCAGGCGATAATAAATTTTATATTTTCTTCAAGGGTTTTTTCGCGAATGATAATTAAAAAACAGGATTTTTTGTCAAAAAGGCTTTTCACGCTTTTAAATATCCCATCCGTAGAAATTAAATTATACTGATTAAATTTTTCAAGAATTTTGTGTTTGTCTGGTTCGGCGACAATCGTTAGCTTATCTACTTTCATTCCTGATAAATTAATATTTTTGGCTATCTTTGTGTAAAGTACTTTATTCATTTTATTTTTTCTTTACGCGAGCGCGTTTGCATGGCAAAGCGTGTCTATGCACTTTCCTTCCATAGCCGCTTATTTTGCAATCCTGTTTGTTGCAAATGGATTGATTCAACTATGGATATATTTAAAAAATCGTAATATTCAAAGCTTTCTTGTGGGCGCGCTGCTCGTTCTTGCGGCGTATTGTCACTGGTATGGCTCCGTGTTTTTCAGCGGCAATTTAATTTTCTATCCATATTTGTATGGATCGATTGCGGGGGTGGAATGTACGTGCATTGTTTTAATTGTTCTTGCCGGCATTTATACGATTAATCCGGAACGGGAATGGACGCCTGAAAATCTTTATTATTTTATCATTCCTTTTTTTCTTTTGGGATATTACATTTATGTTCAACTCAATCATCCCGGGCATATCCGGGCGTGGATTTTGGAGGCTTATTCGGAAAAACAATTAGAGCATCTGGCCGGAGATCACGCGATTAAAGTAATTGCGGTTTATTTTTTGTTTTTGATTGCAATGCTGACAAAATATTTTCATGGCGCAATATACTGGGAAAAAATTAAAAAAAACCCGGACACCTATCTTTTGATAAGAGATATGTACATTTTTTCTATTGTCGTTTTAATTGTCCTCGCGGTTCAGTGGAGTATTTATTTTGCCTGCCGCCTTTTCCAAAAATCGGAATTCTCGGAAACTATTTTGCTTTTTGAAACAGGGGACTTGTTTTTTGTCTCGCTGCTGATTCAAATAGCGCCGCAATTGGCGAAGTTAAATATATTGACCCGAAAATACGACAAATATTTTACAAAAAAATATGCGAGCTCCAGAATTCAAAATCTGGATACAGAGGGAATTTCGCACCGGTTAAATCAACTAATCTTTCAGGAGAAAGTTTTGCGCGATGAAAACATTACTCTTGAGTCTCTCGGCAAATATCTGAATCTTACGCGCAGCCAGATGTCAGAATATATAAACCGCGAGTACCAAAAATCTTTTAAGGATTTTACAGGCTTTTACCGCGTAGAAGACGCCAAAGAAATTTTAGTTCAGAATCATTCGTTGAACTCGTCCATTGTGGCCTTTGAAGTTGGCTTTAATTCGGTTTCTGCATTTTACAAAAACTTTCGAAACTTGACCGGTTTAACCCCCGATCAATACAGAAAAAAATTTTCCGCCACAAATCATAATCCTGACAGCGAAGCGGCAGATTGCAAACCGGACTGACCTGCGGCAAAGCCTACTGGCAAATTGTTGCGCAGTCGCCAAGAAAACCAAAACTAAAATTCCAGGCGCATTGGGGATATTTTGTTTTATCGCAATGTCCGGTTACCCAGGAACCTCCCGACAACGTACAGTCGCCTTCAAGGGACTTTGGATCTTTGTAGGTAACCGGACAGCCCGTGTAATCTGTACATGCGCCTCCGCCGCTTAAGGCCGAATTCAGCCAGTTTGTTGATGCGCCGCTTTCGCAGGAACCGTTGATGTTGTTGCTGCAGTAAAATCCGGCAATGATTGCGGCCAAAATCCATATTTGTAAATGTTTCATATTTTCCTCCGGTTTTAGGAGGGGGGCGAAAGGAAAAATTTTGAATGATGAATGTTGAATTGAAACTGGAATTGAATATTTTTCATTCAACATTCATCGTTATTTTCAATGCCCCCCTGCCCGGCACATGGTTGCCGGGCACCCCCTGAATTTATTTGAGTTTTAACCAGTATGCGCCCGAACCGTCCAGATATTTCGGACGTTTTGCCTTTGTACTTCCATCCAGATTGTACGCCGTTCCGTCATACGAAGAACCAAATTCCAGATGCTTACCCTCTCCATTTATCGTAAAGATATCGTATCTTTCAGAGATCGTGGGCTGGCTGGTCTTTGCGCATGCCGTAATGTCGACCTCTGTACCGATGGGAAAAGTTTTTGAAGCACAATCCGCATAGGGCTGGGCGCAGCCCGAAGCATTGCATGTAAAAGTGACTTTTGAAAGCGTCATATCTACTTCTGTAGCCGAATCTCCGGTATCTTTTAAATTTGTGGCGCCGGTAGTAAAATCCAGCATCGCGCTTTTTGCCGAAGAACTTGCGCCTGTTTTATAGGTGTAACTTGCAAATACAGTACTGATTTTGGTTTTACACCCGCTATCGCTGTAATTCACAGAGGTATCTTCCATTAAAGTATCAGTAACATGCTTTGTTGTTTTCATAAAAGCGCCAATGAAATTCGCGCAACCGTCCACTCCGTACGTAATTCCAACAGTATCCAGCCCTTTATAAACCCAGTCGCCAATCCAGGGCGAAAACAGGGAGCATCCCGAAGTCATCGCTAAAACAACAATACCTGAGGCAATCCCGGATTTCCATTTTTGTATCCCCTTTTTTTGATTCATTTGATTTTTCATTTCCTTCTCCTGTCTTATTTCTTGTTTTATAATGAAAAGTCTAACATAAAAAATACCGTTTGTCTTCCTGCGGCATGCCGCAGGAAAGCTTTTTTGCAAAATATGTCAGGGGTTGATGAAGGGGTTGCCTAAAAAGGAGCGCTGAGTGGTTTTTGCCTCTCATTTCAATACAAAAATGGCGTTTTTTATGCAAAAAAAAACCATTTTCACACTCCTTTGGGGGCTGCGTAACAATGAACGGGGCAAAATTGTACCGAAGCGACTTTTTAGACAACCCCGGAATCAAGGGGCAGACTTGCCCCTTCCTAAAGAATTATTCTATCCACGTAATTTACCGGAGCATGATCAGCAAGCGGCTTTGGGGGTGATCCAAACGGCCAGATTTTATACCAGGTGCGCGGATCCAGCAGGGATATCTTGTCCGGATCGCTCAGGAGTTGCAATTTGCCGGCGTGCCGGTACCCAAGAATTTCGGGCGGAACCCATGTTACCGCGTCCTGATCATCCACCACCCGATGAACCGGAATATGCGCAATGGAAGCCACAAAAGCCGAATTGCCGACAAGCGGCGAACCAAATGTGTATACTGCTTTTGGCGCGCGGCGCGAGGCCGCCAGCGTGGCCAGGGCGGCGCCAAGACTGTGGCCTGTATAAAAAACCGGATAATTTACAAGGGAAAGCTCCCTGTTTATTTCAGCCCATACGGAATCCAGCGCTTCGGCAAACCCCTCGTGAACAGCCTTGTCGCTTGCAGAAATCGGGGTCAGATTCAGCTTGATATCGGAAATAAAATCCTTGGGGTTTTGTTCGGTTCCGCGAAAAACAAGCGCCCCGAATTTCGGCGAGTCCAATGGCTCCACCAGAAAAGCCTGGGTGCTTGTTTCTTTCGAATAAAAAAAACGGCGCTGACGAAGCTGCGCTTTTTCCAGATACAATTTCCTGACCGGCTGGGGAGGCGACGCCATTTCTTCAATATCTGGCCGGTAAACCAGCCGGCTAAGTTCCGCAAGCCACAAGGCGTTGGCTCTGGAGTATTCCCCCGTTGCCGGATTAAAGGCCGGAATGTTTCTGCGCGTAAAAAAATCTCCCGCAGCTCCTGGATTGAGAAGATCCTGCCACGTTGTTTTTGCCATACTTCGCTCCTTTTAGATTCAATTTAACTTTAAAAGTTATTTTGTCCAGCAATTAATATTCCGTGAGTACTGGATCAGTTCATTGTAAAGCCTGGACAGGAACTCGAAATTTAGTCAGAATGATTTAAATTGGCGCGTTTTTGGGGCTGTCAAGAAAGAAAAAATATCACCACGGAGATACGGAGCGCACGGAGAAAATACGAAAAATGCGTTTTCCGGCGTTAGTTCATCAAAATCTACGTGTTCTCCGCGCCTCCTATGTTCATTGCCGACTTTTTAGACAGAGCCAAAAACGCGCACTTTATTAGATTCTGACGTGAATATCTGTTGATGGGGCAGGACACATAATTTTTGTGTATGAATAAAATTAAAAGCAGATTATTATGTATTCCAACAAGAAACTTGCCGCATTTAAAAGTTTTGTGGCCATTGATTTTGAAACTGCCAACCGGAATAAAAACAGCGCATGTGCTGTGGGTTTGATTCGGGTAGAAAATAACATCATTGTTAAAAAAAAATCCATATTAATCAGGCCGGTATCTACTTTTTTTGAATTTACAGATATACATGGACTGACCTGGAATGATGTGAAATCAGCGCCGGTTTTTGGAGATATCTGGCCGCAGATCAGGGACTTTGTTGACGGCGCGGATTTTATGGCTGCCCACAATGCGTCTTTTGACAAAAGAGTTTTGAAGGACTGCTGCCAATATTATGGTACTGAAGATATCGACCTTCCGTTTATTTGTACCGTAAAGCTTTCCCGCGATGTCTGGAAGTTATACCCAACCAAGCTGCCGGATGTCTGCACTTTTTTAAACCTGACCCTCAAACATCATGATCCGTTGTCTGACGCGGAGGCCTGCGCAAATATCGTAATCAGCGCCATTCAAGACATAGCAAAAGCTTCAAACTGAAAATAGCGGACGCCTAAAATTTTGCCATGGCTGAAACATATGCAAAGTGATATGGCGCGTTGTGCCCGGCATCTGTTGGCGCCGTACCTGGTAATACAATAGAGTAACCGCCTTCAAACAAAAAATGGCTGCTGATTTCCGTTTTTACTGTAATATCGATTTCGTGACCCAGAAACAGGGATTTTGAAGCGCCCGATGTTCCGGTAATCCAGCCCTGATTGCTTGTCAAAAATCCGCCCGCGACAGTATACCAGTTGTCCGCAGCAACAAGTCTTGACAAATACCAGTACGAAACTACAGCAGATAATTTTTTTGAAAAAGCAATTCCAATGTTTGCAGAACCACCCAGCATGTTTTGCCAGGACATCATGTCTGCCTGACCATAGTGCCCATGATTGGTGGGAAATAAATTATCAAATGTTTCAAATTTTTTATCGGTAGAATCTGTATCGCCGCTGGCAATATCTCCTTCGACACCGAACCGTATTTTCATATCCGAACCAAAGGTATATCCCAGCGCAAGGGCGGCTGCATAGGCAGAAATTGTTTTACTGCTTCTTGTGCCAAACTGATATGCGCCTTCAAGGGTATAATCCACAGGGAAATTATTTACTGTCTGATTTTTTATGGATTTGTCAGTAAGCCGCATTCCTGCGGTATGGAGTTTCAATGTAGAGGAATCCAATATATTGATTTTGCTTGCATAATACACATCCGCCAGCAATAAATCATCCAGTTTCATTGTATTGTAGAGACCGTAATAAAAAATATCGCCCAATCCTTTACCGGCAGAAACCTGAGGCGCATCCAGACTGTTTGATTCCTGTAATGCCGAACTCCACAAACTTAAAGTATTATTCCCGGTTTCCCATTTTAGTTTTAGTGCGTCAAACGAACGTCCAACATTGTTCCATTCCAGGGAACCAAAAAGTCTTTGATCGCCGTATTCTATTTTTTGACGACCCGCTATAATATGAAATTGGGAGTCTTCAAATAATCCCAGATCAAAAAAAGCTTCTCTCAAGCCAAGGTTGTCCGGCGAAGTGGTGCCAAGCCCCGTCATGGATCCTGTTTCCCCTCCCCATAACCGTGAATCCTGAACTGTAATCAAAAGTTTTAAATTTTTGAGAGGATTTGCGGACAAGCTGATCCAGGCCTTTTGACCGATAAAATCATACTCATTGGCTGCCTTGTCTGCGAATCCCGTATTTGATTTAATCTCGGGGCGAATTCGAATCATTCCTGAAAGTTTTAATGTATCATACCATTTTTCTTCTTCCTTATTTGGCGAAGCATCTTCCGCTGAAATACCCATGCTGAACGCAAAGATGCAACCCACAAGACAAAAAAACTTAACATAATTTTTACTCATTTTCTTTCCTTTGTTCAGGGGTTTACCCCCCTTTTTTTGACATTATTTAAATATAACCAAATCTGTCGTTCAGTATTCCGTTATTTCTTTTTAATCCAGGAACCATCGTCAAGCTGTATATATTCACCTTTTAAAGATGAACCCTGATACCTTCCCTTTTGACTTTTCAGGAGTTCATTTTTGTCAGGGTTAAATTCGGGGTTAATCATCTTTTGATTGATTATATAGCCCTCAACGATATAATTTCTGGCAAGATTGATTTGTTTTATCGTTTCCAGCAGAATTTTTGAAAAATTCCCATTATCCGGAGCATATTTTTGCTGCGTTTCGGGGGCAATTTCTATATTTTTTTCAAGCAATAAATTGCTCAAAAGACCGTTATTATTTTCTCCAGCCACTCCATCTTTTTTTAATTCCAGCATTTCCGGATTAAAGGTATCGAGAATTGCAAAACCCTTGTATGTTTTGGAGTTTTCGTCTACAGTTTTTAGAGTAGTATCTTTAGAGTCTGTTTGTATGGTAACTTCGGATGTTGTTTTTGCCGATGAAATCATCCACACATCTCTTTCAAGCTCTGTTTGATCGCCAATAATTTGCTTTTCGGCCGCTGTTTTGGCCCCCGTTACCGTAATGGGGGGGAGCAAAAAAGTGCACTGCGCAAGAAAAAGCATGCTTGTTCCCGCTGCAAATTTATAAAAGAATTTGTATAATAAGCTCATCTGGAACAAAATACACAAGGCAATACGATTCGTAAAGCAATTTCATTGATAGAACGGATTTTAATCGCGCAAGAAAGCTCAGGCAAAAACCCGAAATTCAGCCGGAATAATTTGGACTGACGCGGTTTTGGGACGCTTCGCGCCCCCAAAACGCGCATTTTACTGCATTCTAACGTGAATATCGAAGTTCCTGTCAAGGCTCGACACTCATGCGATTCCTTTTCAATATTGAAAATAAAATATTACAGCAGGAAAGTTTATTATATTTTGACTGCATGAATGATATCCCGGTTGAACAAGTGATGATGATGGTAATTACCACCACATTAATTTCCGTTGTCTTCAACGTAATATTGAAAAAAATCGGAATGTCGCCAGCCCTGGGTTATATTCTGGCAGGAATTGCCATATCATATCTTTTTGGTCTGGAAAAGGTTGGACACCAAAGGCTTCACAATATTGCTGAATTTGGCATTGTTTTTATGCTTTTTACCATTGGCCTGGAATTTTCTGTAGATAATTTGCGCCGCATGGTTCGGGAAGTGGCCTTTCATGGCTCCTTGCAATTTGTATTTACTTCGCTTGTTTTTTATCTTTTGGCCCGTTATGGGTTTGGAATTTCTGTACGGGGTTCCATCATCACCGGTTTTGCCATTGCGCTTTCCTCGACTGCCATTGTTTTAAAATACATACACGACAACCGCGATACAGGAAGAACATACGCCAGGGAAGCAACCGGAATACTCATATTCCAGGATATCTCGGTCATTGCGATTTTGCTTATGGTGGGTATTTTTTCTGACCGGGAAAGTTCGATTTCCATGCTTCTGCTAAATACGGCATTTCATGCTTTTGTTGTCCTTGCTCTGCTCTATATTGTTGGACACTATATTTTAAACCATTTTTTTGTCATCATTGTCGGAACCCGCTCCCATGAAATTTTTATTGCATCTGTTTTAATGATTGTTGTATCTGCTGCCATTCTCGCGCATTCTTTTGGGTTTACATATTCTCTGGGCGCCTTTATTGCCGGAATAATGATTGCAGAAACACACTATAAATACCAGGTGGAAGCCGATCTTACTCCGTTTCGGGATATTCTCCTGGGAGTATTTTTTGTTTCCGTTGGAATGCAGGTGGATCTGCATTTTTTTTTACACCAGATGGGAATAATCCTGGTCATGGTTCTTGCCATAATGACGATCAAGGCTGCTATTATTTATATTATCTTGCGATTCACTCATTGGCGCATTACATCGCTGAAAACCGCAGTTTCCTTATCCCAGGTAGGAGAATTTTCATTTGTAGTTTTTGAAATGGCGCAAAATCGCGGCCTGGTAAGCGGTTCTTTTGCGCAACAAATGATTATCGTGGTGACAATTTCCATGATTTTAACCCCGTTTATCTTAAATTATCAGAATCGGGTTTTCAAAATCTTCAAGCGCATCGTTCGCGATGAGGAAGAACCATCGACGATAAAAAATCCAGGAGATATATTGATCGATCATATTATTGTTATTGGATACGGATACCACGGCAGACGAATTGTCGAGGATCTTGTACAAAAGGAAATTCCATATATTGTGATTGAATTTCGCCATGAACTTGTAAAAAGGGGGCATCAGGCCGGACATCATGTAGTTTTTGGCAATGCTGCACAAAAAGCCATTCTAAACAAGGCGGGCATTCAACATGCTCTTGCGGCAATTATCTCCATTGAAGAAGAAAAGCAGGCAATTTTGATTGCCCAGCGCATATCCGAAATCGGAGAGCACATAAATGTTGTGGTCAAATCAACCACAAATGGCCCTTTCAATGCAATTCAGGCAGCCCCTGGATTAATGATTGTCAACGAACCGGAGGAAATCGCAAAAATATTAATCCATTATGCCCTGAGCTGCGATATAAAACCATGAAATCCCCTGAGGAAATAATTTCCATTGTACAGATTATTTCGCCGCTTGGCGTTATATTGGCCGGAGCAACAAAAGAAGGAGTTTGCTTCCTTGAATTTTCAGAGGAGCGTATCCCCGAAGAACAATCAAGCCGCTTGAGAAAATGGTTTGGCGCAGAACTAATCGAATCAGAAAATATCTATCTTGCGCAATTAAACAATCAGCTCAATGAATATTTTAACCGCCGGAGAAAACAATTTGATATCCCGCTTGTTTTGACGGGAACCCTGTTTCAAAAAAGCGCCTGGCAAGCCCTGCAAAATATTCCTTATGGACAAACTCAAAGCTATAAACAGCAGGCTGCCGTCATCGGAAAACCAAAGGCAGTTCGCGCGGTGGGGACGGCCAATGGCGCCAACCGGATATCCATAATTATTCCGTGTCATCGGGTCATTGCAGAAAACGGAACATTGGCCGGTTATGGCGGAGGAATCTGGCGGAAACAATTCCTGTTGGATCTGGAAAAAAGTCCATAAGGACGTTAATGCGCCCTTATTTATGCGCCCTTATTCTTGTTGCCGCCAGGTGGGCGCAAATAATAATTGGCTGGCTGCATTGCAAAGCTCACGTATTTGATGAAAAAATTTCTATCTATTTTTTTTCTAATCGCGGTATCCAGCAATGTATTCCCGATGGAACTGGAGCAATCCTTTGACTTGCGCACTGGAACAGAAATCAACACTACCCTTGGAGTACGTTTTTTAAACGAGGCAAGGTACGAACTTCTTGCCAATAAACGCTGGCAGTTTAGTTCCGGCTTTTTGATTGCCCCGGGATGGAGTTTATTGAGCGCCTATCACCTCGATGCAGGATACAATCCGCTCTTCAGACCTGAGCTGTCGGCTCATATAAAATTTTTAAACGTGGTATATCACGACATCTCGATTGGCACAGCTGAAAACTCCATAATCCCCTATCTGGACTGGAAAGGTAAAAATTTTGAAGCAGATATTGGCTTTAGCGCTCGTTTTACCAACTTTGATCGAAACAGTCTGAATTATATTTTTATTTATCCCAATGATTTAATTCAGTTTCATCTTTATTACCGTTTTGCCGCTTATTACAACTGGAACAATCCCAACATCCGCCTTGGTCTGGAATTGAAAAACTCAGACTGGAATTATGCCGGCAATTCTTTTGAGATTTCCTGGCATATCGATGCGGTGTATCAATTGTCCAGCGAGTGGGCTTTAAAATTAAATTTTGGCGTAACCCCCAGCGGATTTGGCGGGATAAGCGTAATGTACAATCGTTTTGTCATTCTTGCAGGAGCGCAATACCGCATATGAAATTGAAGACCTTTGTATTGCTGCCCTTGCTCATTGTATTTTCCACGCTACAATGTTCCATTGACTGGCTGCAATTTTTTTACACGCCCTATGAGGTCAATACGCGCTTTAAAGAGAGCCTCTCATTGACTCCTCCCGGCGCAAGTTCCATAAGCAATCAAAACAATTTCAGTTTTATTCAGGTTACCGATATTCATCTTGCAGAGGGGGTAAACCCGTATCTTTCCTCTTTATCCAGGAATCTGATTTCTACCGACGCATTTATTATACCCACAGGCGATTTAACCGATTACGGAAAACGCAGCGACTTTATTGCGTATCGGGATATTATGAACAGTATTGGCCTGCCTTATTTTTCGGTTATCGGAAATCACGATTTGTGGTTTAAAGGATGGGATCAATACAAGGATATTCTTGGACCAGGAGTTTATTCTACACATGCCGGAAATGTGCGCATTATTGTGCTGGATAGCGCCAACGATACTCTGGGAGCAGATCAATATAAATGGCTGGAAAAAGAATTAAGCATGAAGATTGAACCCTACTGCATTGTAGCTTCGCATTATAATTTGTTTTCTCCTGTAATCGGCGAAACATCGCAATCTACAAACATGGAAGAAGTATATGGAATGATGCGCATGTTTGAAAAATACAAGGTAAATTATGTATTGATGGGACATTCCCATATATACGACTACCGCAAAATTAATGGAGTATCCTATCTTGTGGGACCTGCCATGAAAAAATATTCAGCCAACGAACAGAAATATTTTATTCGCATTACTGTTTCCAATGGTCAGATGACTCACGAAAAACTGCCTTTATTGTAAATACCGCAAAAAATCCGTTATCGGAAATGAAACAATTCATAAGTACTGACTCAGCCCGTAGTTAATTTTTTTCTCCCGTATCGGCAAAAAAACAAACTTGCAGAACAAAGCCAGTACTCATGAAATAATTTTCAGATATTTTCTGTTAGAATTGCCAGCGCATTAAAGGCGGCAACAGCGGCAGGCGTACCGCCTTTTCTGCCGGCATTGGTTATATACGGAATATGAAGTCTGGTTAGTTCGAGCTTGGATTCTGCCGCAGAGACAAACCCCACAGGAAGACCTATAACAAGCGACGGTCTGGCCTGGCCAGTCTGAACGAGGCGAATTAATTCCAGCAGCGCAGTAGGCGCATTGCCTATGACAAATATTCCTTCGGGGTTTTCTTTTACTGCAATTTGGGCGGCGACAATCGATCGGGTCTGGTTCAACTTTTTGGCGTTATCGGCTACATCTGGATTTGCAATATATGTAATTACTTTTCCGCCATATTTCTCCGCGCGATTTTTTGAAATTCCCGATTGCACCATGCTTACATCGGCAATAATATTTTTTCCTGACCGGATGGCGGCCATACCGGACGCAATGGCTTCAGGCTGAAACAAAAGACTTTTTCCAAGATCAAAATCTGCAGTTGCATGTATTACGCGTCTCACAATGGGATATTCCATTGCAGAAAATGAATGTGATCCAATTTCACGATCAATAATTCTAAAACTTTCTGATTCAATTTCATTGGGCTGGATTGTAACTGGATTGAATACGTTTTCTTTGCTCATTTGTGTTCCTTGAATTTAATGGTGATGGTGATGCTGTTGCCCGTGCAAACGGTATAAACAAAAATCACAATTTATAGCAGATCCTCCAGAGTGAACATCTTTGATTTTCTGCACAACAATATCTTCCAGATACGGGTGAAACCCAAAATAATCGGCCAGAGAAATATGGACATCTGGATTACTGGCGGCATACCCGGAAATCATGCTTTTCATTCGTTCCATTAGAATTCCCGTAAATAAAAAATAGGGAAGTACGACAATGTTTCTTGCTCCAAGGTTTCGGCACCGAACAAGACCGTCCATCATTAACGGCCGGGTGATTCCCATAAATGCTGTTTCTACCATTTCAAATTTATGTCTTTCCCAGAACAACCGGGCAATTCTAAAAAGCGTGCTGTTGGCATCCGGATCGCTGCTGCCGCGCCCTACCAGAAGTACCGCTGTTTCCTGTTCCGGCATAATCGACATATCCCAAACCGATTTCATTCGGTCATCCATAATATCCAGAATTCTTGCATCGCTTCCTACTGGCGTGCTGTAATGAAATTTTACATGCGGATATTTCTCTCTTGCCTGATCCAGCGCCGAAGGTATATGCAGCTTGGAATGTCCTGCCGCCAGCAAGATAACAGGAATGACCACTATTTCAGTTGCGCCGGCAAGAATACAATTATTTATTCCTGCGGGAATATCAGGAGCGCCAAACTCCAGGAAGCAGACTTCAAAAATGGAAATATTTGTCTTTTGTACAATATTTTTTACAAATGCCCGAATTTCTTCATTGCCGCGCTCATCGCGACTGCCATGTCCAATAAACAGGATATATCTCATACAACCTGCCCTGAAACACGAAGAATATATTTGAAAAATTTTTCTTTTTCGAAACCTTCGTTCTTGTATCGCGCAACCAGATTCATAACAATGGAAATCATCTCCTCCCCGCTTAAGTGCAAATGTGTGTGCAGAGGGAGTCTGACGTTGCGTCCCATTTTTTTGCCTCCAATGTATACTTCGAATTCTCCGCGAAAGTATACAATTCCGATGTCCTCCATGACAGCTCCGTGGCAAGACATCCCACAACCATTGAACCCAATATGCAATTGACCAGGAACATGGATATCGGCTAAGGATTTATTTAGAATATCCAGCCAGACGAGACTTTCCGGTTTTTCTCCATCACAAAAGTTGCAGGTTTTTATTAAAATATATTCCTCATCGTCATAAAGATATAAACCTTCTGAATCAAGTTTTTCCATGGTTTCGATGTCTATTTCATGACATAATAGAAAAAGTCTGCCATCGGGGGTTGCCTCAATGCGACTATCCGTTGATAAAAATTTTCCAAGAACCGATAAAAACCCGGCATTTAATATTTTTTCTGAATCGGCAGAAGACTGGTTTAAAGAACCTTTGGTTTTAATATAATATTTATGCAAAACTCTTTTTGGAATGTTTTTCATTAAATTAATTTCCAATCCAGTTTGCATTTCAGAGTTTTGTTTTTCCTTTTGAAGCGCCCAGGGTTCATGGGTAATATTCATTCTGTCCGATTTTTTTATATCCTGGATATTTTGATGAAGTTGATATTTTTTCTGATATCCTCTGGGAGTAATCATTTTTCCATCGATCACCCTGGTTTGCGAATTTCCAATTAAAATGGTGGTCATCATTCCCGCAGGAAATTCAAGCATGTGATTTAAATCGGTAATGACAATGTTTTGATCGGGTCTATACGCAGAGGTGACAATTCCAACAGGGTTTTCAGGATTACGATATTGAAGCAAAATATTTTGCGCGATATTGATTTGCTCTTTTCTGCGGCTGCTTTTTGGATTATACAGAGTTAGGACAAAATCACCCATTGCGGCATGGACAAGACGTTTTTCAATGGTATTCCAGGGAGTCAGATGATCGCTTAGACTGATGGCGCAAAAATCATGCATGACGGGCGCGCCAAGCAAAGAAGCGGCGGAAATCAGAGCAGTTACCCCTGGGACAACCTGTACGTCGATTTTCCCGGGAAATTGCATTTTATGCAGAACTTCAAATATCAACCCGGCCATTCCATAAAGACCGGCATCGCCGCTCGAAATTACGCCAACAATTTTTCCTTCTTTGGCAAGTTCTATTGTTTTTTGAGCGCGATAGACCTCTTCTGTCATTCCAGCGCGAACCACCTCCTGGGATGGTTTCAATAAATGCTTGATAAGATCAATATATGTATCATAACCAATAATGACCTGACATTGTTCAATGGTTTTTAGCGCGAATAATGTCATTTGATTTTCCGATCCAGGTCCAATTCCAATTACATAAACTTTTCCAGGAGAGAAGAATTCATTCATAGCGCAACTGTTTCAGAAAAAAATACACACGGTCAAGGGTAATATCCGGATCTGGACATTCCAATTGCAAATCTATCACAAAGCATTGCTACCCGACGTTGATAAAACAGGTGCTGATTTCAATGCTTTACAAAAAACATTTCAGGGCAATTTAAAGCAATAGTTTCCTATGTTCACATTATTCATATCATCATATTGTGTTGCTCCCTGTGGAGCCAGATAAGAATCAGTTCGAGGCCAAAAACCTATAGATTTTGCATTGGAAGGAATGGCTGTTAAGCTAACCTCCATTTCCAGAACATTTCCTGCATAGGCAGCTTTTGTTGGATAAAATAAACCAGAAGGGGTTGTATTGGGAGGGGTAAAGTATTGGCTGTCATACAAAACGTTACCAAGATTATCTGCACGAATTTCAACAGATACCCAACCAAACTCTGACCCTGAATTATAGCAATCGGTATTGGTAAAAAAATTAATACTTACACCATAACCGGAGGAATCCTGACCCGGCGTATGCGGCATTGCAATGGGCCCGGAAGTCTCCATCAACAAAGCCATATTTGTTCCACTTATTACAGCGCTAAATTTAGTAATATCTGTAGAAGAGTTACCAGTCTGATCATTTGCCGGATCTGTAATTTTATTCCGTACATTTTTCCAGTCTGAGTTGTCCCCATCAATGGTAATGGTCGTTGTTTCCAGGGTGCCATATTCCAAAGAAGCAAGATCCCATGAAATGCATCCAGAATTTAACAAAGACAATACCATCATGATTATAATGTAGATATATTTAAAATTCATTTTTTTCCTGCCTATAAAACGTATCCCAGAACCAAAGATATGCCGCTAAAAAAAAGTGGCGAAGGCTGGTCATAGAAGACACGGGCATTTAGGTTAAAACCAATGGAGAAATTTTTTAAAACCAGATACTGCGCTCCAATGTTGGAATTTAAAAAAGGATTATAAGTAATACCTGTGGAAATGGGCATTAAAAAATAACCCGCTCCAACATCTACTGTATACAACCAACGATGAACCAAAAGGGAATAACCAACAGATGCAAATGTGTCCAAAACCGGAACTCTACCAATTACTGTGGCCCCGCTGAATATTTCAGCAAAATCCAAAGCCACGCCAAAGTACACTTGATTTTCTGTATAAAAAGCAACATTGAATCCAACACTACCCTGCATTCCCAGACCATATTTTTGCAAATTTAAAACATCAATATCAAAGCCCTGGGAAAAACTCAATAATATTTTTTTATGGCTCCATTCCACATTGGTTTCCTCAGCAAGGGGTTTTGCTTTTGGGTTCTCTTTTTGTCTTTCATATTCTTTTAAGTATTTTACTCGTTCTTTTACAATAAGCTGTTGAGGAAGAGGCGGCAGCTTTTCTTTCAATTCATTGCCCAGCTCCTGGGCTAATTCACTAATGGCTGTAAAGATATTGCCATCTATTTTCGCAGTTTTCATTTTACTGATGATGATCTTGCCGCTGGAAATATCAACGACCTGGGTATTGATAACGGCAGCATCTGTGGTAATGGTAAAATTTCCAATGACTACGACGTCGGCGCCATAGGTTTTACCGCTTGCAAGGGCGGTTTTTTCATTAAAAGCATCTTTTGCGGATGCTTTATGGGTATTTATCATTTCATGCCAAATAGACCGGCTCATCAGTTCAAAAGACTTTGTCTGATTTAACGGGCTTAAGAAAGTATCCGGAATCGTAGTTTCCAGATACGCGTATTCTGAGGCATTGCTGGTATTTACAAAGTCCAGGATAAGAACCCGTCGATTAACAAGTTTCCCTGTTTCGGCAACTTGCTGATTTTCTTTGTTTTTATTGCGAGTCTCGGCATAGTTTTCATTATACATACATAAGGCAAAGGAAACAAATACTATCGTTCGAATAATAAAAATCTTCATTTATGATAACCTTCTTTGGCAGTTGCGCATAATATTAAAAAGACCATCCAAGATCCAGATGTAAGGTGGGACCAGCAATATTGAAAGGTATCAACAATGGAAAATACTGAGGAGGCAATGAGCCGGGAGGGTCGTTTACCGCAAATAAATAGCCCATCCTTACACCCAAAGTAAAACCATTGCGAAATACCCATTGATGGCCAACTTCGGAACCAAATGAAAATGCCCTTAGCGGGGAAGAGCCAACGTCATTGCTGGCAGTACCGTTCATAAATTGAAAAGTTGGCGCAAGATATAAGCCATTTAATGCAGAAAGACCCGTACTTTTATTAAACGCAGTCATCATAAACCGATAACTTGCCCCAACGTAATAACCCGTCATACTACCGCCAAATGTTTTTTTCCATGCAGTTAAATCAATATAAGAGCCGTCAATTTGAAGGTGGGTCCAGTTGCTGGTGGGAATCTGGATTTGTGCAACATAATATCCAATAACAGCCATTCCGGGGTCAAAAAAAAGAGAAAATTTTCTATCCCGGGGATCTTTGCCAGATTTTGGCTTTTCAGTCTCACCGTTTTCCTGCTGATACTTGACTCGCTCCCGGGTAATTACCTGTTGAGGTAAAGGGGGCAGTTTTTCTTTCATTTCGGCGCTGAGTTCCTGTGCCAGCGCCTTAATGGATTCAAATATACTGTTATCTATTTTGGTTATTTTTGTTCGGCTCACCATAATACGACTGCTGGATACTTCAAGAACACGGGTGATAATAATAATCGTGTCTTTGCTTGCCGCAAAGCTCCCCATAACTACAACATCCGCTTTCTGGCTTTCGCCCATTTGAACAGCGATTTTATCATCATAAGCATCGCTTTTCTGAACTTTCTGGTTTTGAAGCATTTCCCGCCAGATGGATCGACTCAAAAGCTCAAAAGATCTGGTCTTGTTTAAAGCCCCCGGAAATGTGTCGGGAATAGAGGTTTCAAGATATTCATGATCTTTTGAATTATTGGAGTTTACAAAATCCAGAATCAGGACGCGCCGGTTTACGAGTTTTCCGGTTTCATCAACTTTCTCATTTTTATCGCCTGGATTTGCCGTTTGGGAAAAATAACTTTTGTTAAAAGCGGTAAAAATAATAACAATCAATAATATCCGGAGATATAGATAAATCTTCATTTATGATAGCCTTTCTTGACATCTCGAATATAATACTTCCAGGAAGAATCACTCTGGATATTAATTTTAGAGGAATCTATTTCTATATCAAATAACGTGTCAAGATGATTTATCATTAGAGTTATCATTAGAGTCCATTTTGAGAAGTTACTTTGGAGCCTGGGCATGAACTTCGATATAGACGTCAGAATGTATTAAAATGCGCGTTCCTGCCCAAGCTCTTTGGAGAATGAATACTCACGATTTTGAGAATTGGTACGCTAACCATGGAATATCAACGTGAAACGACTAACACCAACTGGTTTCGCGATCTTGCGCCAT
>Ga0224495_10000547_pt1 | contig 29457 bp, 20 predicted proteins | sample SF_Jul11_sed_USG_FD_168128 | JGI IMG/M metagenome (GOLD analysis project Ga0224495, IMG submission 168128) | Sediment microbial communities from San Francisco Bay, California, United States - SF_Jul11_sed_USGS_4_1 | ecosystem: Environmental > Aquatic > Marine > Sediment | place: USA: California... | reverse complement strand
ACGAGGCTGTTGGCATCATAATCGACAGCCTCCCGGAGCGAAAGAAGTTCGCCCGGCAGGACGAAGTCGGGCTTTTGGGCATCGCTCATCCTATAGCTGCCCACGCTAAAGCGGCCTATCGGGACGGACAGGAAATCTGGGTAGATGTTAACTTCGAGGAGTTTTTCGCTAAGGTGCTGCAAACCGAACCTGAGCCAGTTTGATAATAATGGTTTTTTTAACATTGCCGCCTCCGGCGGCAAGGCCGCGAGAAGGTTGACGGCTGGCAGAAGAGAAAATGCAATGCCGATCACTAATTGACCAAGGAGATCTTAATGATTAACCCGCTTCCTTTCACCTGCAAACCTGGATCGGCATACCTGGAAATTTTACAAAAAACATCTGACCGGTAACAGGGAGAATGACATGTTTGCATCCATACGCGCAAAACTGATCGGGTTAAGCATTGTTACGCTGCTATGTATCCTGCTGGTGGGGGGATCCGGGTATTACGGACACTACACACTTACCGGTGCCAACACACAGAGACAGGTCAACTCAGATGCAATTAATGCCCACCTTCGCGCTGAGGTGGAGCTTGAAGTAGTGCGGGCAGACGTGCTGCAAGTCCTACATGCGGCAAAAAACGGGGATCCGGTGGCTTACGAAGAAGCGCAAAAGAAATTGAACGAGCACCTCAATACTTTGGAAAAGAATATCAAGGCAGGCGATTTTTCAGCATTTACGGAAAAGATTCGCCAGGCAGCAGCAGTCGTTCGTGCTGACGAAGAGGTTTATGCCAAGCTGGCGCGGGATATAGCCGCCTTGGCCATGACAAACAGCGGCAGCGCTGAAATGCAATTCAATGCGTTCAATGAGCTGCTCAAAACCATGAGGACCAACCGGCAGGCCCTGAACAAGTTGTTTACCGAAGATATGGACTCCTTGCACAAGTCGGCAGATTCCGCGTCGCTGCTCGTTCTTTATGCCGAGAGCGGGGCTCTTCTGGCGGCATTGGTTCTGGTCTCGTTGTTTGCCACCTACATTTACAAGAGTATTGCGAATCCGTTGAGCCAACTGCAAAAGTCGATAGCCAAGGTTGATGCGGGGGCTTATGAGGTACGCGTGAACATGCGGACCAAGGACGAACTGGGAATGATAGGACGAGCATTTGACAAGTTGCTCGATGACAGGATTGCCTCGCTAAGCGATGCCGCAAATGAAAAGGAGCGGCTCAACAATTCAGTGATTGGATTGTTTACTGCGATGGGAGCGTTATCGGAAAAAGACCTGACTGTGCGGGCTCCAGTGACTGAAGACATCATTGGCACATTGGGTGATGCTATTAACCAGCTGACTGACGTAACGGCGACCGTGTTGCATCATGTGACCAACGTTGCTTCGGTGGTGGAGCATGCTTCGGAGCGAATGAAGCAACAGTCGGATGTAGTGAATGACATGGCGAAGGAGGAAGATGTCATTGTCGTCAGGCTGATCTCTAACCTGGAAACAGCGATGGCATCGATAGGCGAAGTGGCCATTTATGCGCGAGATTCCAGCCGTGCTGCGGCAGAAGCAACCAAATCAACAGAAAGTGCGATGGAGACAGTCCAGGCAACACTTGGCGGTATGAGCGCGATCCGGGAAACCATTTCCGAGATGGAAAAACGAATCAAGCGGCTGGGAGAGCGCTCCCAGGAAATTTCCCAGATCGTTAATCTGATCAACACCATTTCCGAGCGCACCCATGTGCTTTCATTGAACGCCGCGATGCAAGCCGCGATGGCAGGAGAGGCAGGACGAGGTTTCGCAGTGGTGGCAGAGGAAGTTCAGCGCTTGGCCGAGAACTCACGTCAGGCGACAGGGCAGATTGCCAATCTGGTGCAGAACATCCAGGTCGAGACCAACGACACCATCGCTACCGTGAACAAGACCATCGATCAGGTGGTAAAGGAATCCGAACTGGCACATAACGCCGGGGAGAGAATGCGCGAAACTCATGAGTCCACGGCGCGCCTGGTAAGATTGGTCGCCACGATCGCGAGCAGCTCCGCCGAGCAGACCAAGATTGCCACTTCGTTACGCGCTGCAGCAGACGAGATCACGCAATTCACCGCAAAAACAGCCGAGCAGCTTGACGCGCAGAATCAGAGTGCGGCCAGCCTTGTCACATCATCGAAAAAATTAATGGAGTCGGTATCGGTGTTCAAGTTGCCGCCGGTTGCGAGTTAGTGATCAGGATGTTTATGTTGCGCGTATCCGGTATACGCACCCAAGGCTGGGAAAGCACCGATTAAGCCATCCCTAGGCCGATAATATTCCTTAGGTACGTCGAATCGTCATGACCATCGAAGCCCTCATTCCGTTTCTTTCTGAAATGCGCAGGGAGTTGTCGCAGACAACTCCAGACTTGGAGCGATGGATAGCTACGATTTCAAGTGCCGCCGGAGAAGATCCATCTTTGATGGAAGCTTTGGAAAATTACTCCAGCCAACTCGAGCGTATCGGACAAACTGCGGAACTGATAGGCATGCCGGGATTGAATACGTGGTGCACCGCCCTCAACGGAATTTTGCCAGGAATAATCTTCCTGGAAAATGAAGCACGTGTACAGGCATCCCAGCACCTGCTTATCTGGCCCGCAATGGTCGACAAATATTTGCAGGAGCCCGCCAGTCTCGATGTTTCCAGAGCGCTTGCCGAGTACCTGTCTAGTCAAAATTTCGGACAGGCTGTCGATGAGAATACCGTTGCAGTGCTGATAGAAGCGCTGACCGTCCCGCCAATTGTTCCAGAAGAGTTGATGGCGCAGCTTGCCAAGGCGGAAGCGCCAGTCAGCGTGAGTGCTGCCGATGTATCCCTGGTTTTGCCAGATACCATCGACCGCGATGTATACAATGCGTTTATCGACGAAGCACCAATCAATCTGGAGACATTCGCAGCGTTAACCTCCAGGATTGCCGCCGGACAGGCCGACGTCAACGACATGCGTACGGCCAAGCGTATTGCACATTCGTTCAAGGGTTCGGCGAATATCGTTGGTATTCGCGGCATTGCTGCCCTTGGGCATCACACCGAAGACGTGCTCGAGTATTTTGAGCAGAATCCGGTTAAACCGCCTCGTGCGCTGGGGCAAGCCCTGGTTGCTGCAAGCGACTGTCTCGCGCAGATGGTTGGCTATTTACGCGGTGACGAGGGTGCGCCGGAGAACGCGCTTGATGTGTTGAACGAAATCGTTGCCTGGGTCAACAAGGTCAAGTCAGGTGACATTGCGAACATGGCGGATGATGCGGTTGTGGAGACCGTTTCCGCCGCACCGGATGCGGCTAAACCGGAAACGCCGGCAGCTCCCGCAACAGACAGCGAAGCGCAAGCAACATTGCGCGTCCAGGTAAAAACCGTGGATGAAATGTATCGTTTGATAGGCGAGATGACGACCAAGATTGCGCGGCTTGAATCCCAGGTGGCCAATGTGACCGACCGTTCCAAGGCATTGCTTAACCACAATAAGCTGGTGCGACAGCGAGTGCTCGATATTGAAAAGTTGGTGATGCTGCGCGGCATGGCGCTTGCAACCCCTGATGCGGCAGAAGACGAATCTTTCGATCCGCTGGAAATGGATCGCTACAATGAAATGCATGGCGCAACCCGCGCGCTGGTGGAAGTGACTGCCGATGCCCGTGAAATGACTGATAACCTGGAAGCGAGCGTGACAAATCTGCGCATCGAGGTAGCCCAGCAGTCCCAGATCAATAGAGAATTACAGCATCAGGTTATTTCAACCCGTCTTGCCCCGGTTAATTCGCTAGTGGCGCGACTGACCAGAAATGTGCGCCAAACCTGTGTGCAAACCGGAAAGCAGGCTGCGCTGGTCATTAGCGGCGGCGAAATTCAGGTGGATGGAGACGTGCTTAATAAACTGGCCGATCCGTTGCTTCACCTGCTGCGCAATGCAGTGGATCATGGTATCGAACTGCCCGAAGAAAGGGCTGCTGCCGGAAAGCCGGCAGAGGGCCGCATTGAACTGAATTTCTCGCGCCAGGGATCGGGAATAATCGTATCGATACGGGACGACGGCAAGGGGCTTGATTACGAGCGCATTCGCACCAAGGCCATAGAACGCGAATTGATACGCTCCGATCAAGAAACAACACAGCAGGAACTTGCCCGACTGATTTTATTGCCGGGATTTTCAACGCGCGATGAAGTCAGTGAAATTTCCGGGCGCGGTGTCGGAATGGATGTGGTTGCGACGCGTCTGGCTAATATCAAGGGAACGGTCGAGCTCAGTTCCGAGCCCGGACAGGGTTGCGAGATCATACTCAGGTTCCAGGCGTCGCTGGTGACACAACACACCTTGGTCGTTGAGGCAGGGAAGCAACTCTTTGCTATCCCTATCCACTATATCCGGGAAGCATTTCCAGGCGGGCTTGGCCAGATACGGCTTTTACTTTCGACCGGTGAAAAGAAAGGGACTGGCGAGAGTGAATGGGAATTTACTATTCGCGATGAGAGTTTTCCTGTGCGAGATCTGACACCTTTCACCGGGTATCCGGCAGCATTGCCCAGCGTGGAACGCTATGCTTCGCTTCCGAAAGTGCTCATACGCACACCGGATGGCGTTATTGCCGTACTGGTGGATCGGGTCATAGAGAGCCGTAGCGTGATGGTAAAAACCATGGGTAAATATTTATCGCGTATACATGGCGTATCGGGTGTGACATTGCTGGGTGATGGTGCGCTGGTGCCTTTGCTCAATGTGCCGGAATTGCTGGCTAAGCCAATTACCATTTCGGCTGCTGCAGCCAATCTGGCTGCTGCCGCACGCCAGCAGGCCCGGCGGATATTGGTTGTGGACGATTCGCTTTCGGTGCGCAAGGGGTTGATGCAACTGTTTCAGGATGCCGCTTTTGAGGTCAAAGGAGCAGGCGATGGCATGGAGGCGGTTCGTATGCTTGAATCTTTTCGCCCGCATCTGATATGCACAGATATGGAAATGCCTAACATGAATGGATTGGAACTCACACAGCATTTGCGGCTGAAGGAGAATATGCGGGATCTGCCGATAATCATGATAACCTCACGCTCGATGGACAAGCATCGCGAGCAGGCGATGCAGGCTGGCGTAAGTATTTATTTGACCAAACCGTATACTGATGCCGACTTGCTCAAGCAAGTGCACGGCGCACTTCATGCAGCTCCGGTGCGCGAACCGGTTACCGCTGGATGATTGATGTCTAGGGTGCAGGAGACAATTTTTGCGGCCAGTCGATAATGCTATCTACATGCATATGCTACCGTCTGCGGGCAGCATGAAGACCCCCTAGCCATTAATGGTATTTGGGCATTGTGGTTATATTCTAAAGCCGATAGTATTTGCGTTGGCAGAGGGGTTTATAGTAAATTCCGAATGTGCTTTCATCGGCATTTATAAAGATAATCTGGGACTCGCTACATGAAAATATTTTCACGATATACCATCACTGGCGCACTGATTAGCGTTGTTTTGCTTGGGGCGCATGCACTTTATTTCAATGAGATGAAGGTTGCTTTGGCCGATGCGCTGTTGTGGCTTGCTCTGGTGGCTATCTGGGGCTACATGATTAGACAGGCACGCACCGACAAAAGCCAGTCTGACCACCATGATGGCCGCTTCCTCCAAGATACCAGCGCCTTCCATGTGCAATTGGGCCACGAAATATCCGATCAGCTCAGCTCGGCACATACCGAACTGGGGAACACCCAGGCCATACTCAGCGATGCGATAGGCAAGCTGGTATCAAATTTCATAACTATATCTGATGAAGTGCGCAATCTTTCCGAAGGCACAAACAAATTCAGCAGGCAAATACATGGATTGATGGGCGAAGTTCAAGAGTTGCTGGTTGAGGCAGAGCGCTCCATCCAGGGCTTGGGTGCCAGCGACAGGGAATTGGTGGCGGGCTGCAAGACGCATGTCAAGGACATGATAGATGGACTCAAGACGTTCAATGACACAGTTTCCCAGAATGCCGTCGAGTTGAATTTGGTCAGCACAAAAATCGAGCAGAACGTTCTGGTGGTGATTTCCACATTGCAATTCCAGGACATGAGCACGCAGTTGATCGAGCATGCCAGGATGCGCATGTCCGCCTTGCAGGAAGTTGCAAACGAGATGGGCAAGGGAGGCGAGAATAGGGATAACCGTGAATATCTGGATCGCATCGCGGCCTACAATCGCCTGCTGGATAAGCATGTAGTGTCGCTCGACAAGCAAAAAGCCAACCCGGTTGCACAGAAAAATTTTGGTACGGGCGACGTTGAGTTGTTTTAGCGGGGAGGCAAGGTTTTGCATCCTGAAATAATCGTCAATTGCATTTTCCGGGTAAATAATGCATTTGATTCTGCAAACCATATTTACCCGTCAATCATTTAACTAACTGGGCGCGAAAAAATGGCCAAAACAATTTTAGCTATTGATGACTCCACCTCCATCCGGCAAATGGTGGCTTTCACTCTAAAATCTGCCGGCTATACCGTTATCGAAGCGGCTGATGGACAAGAAGGGCTGGACAAGGCCAATGCCAATGCCGCTACCATCAATCTGGTGCTGACCGATCAGAACATGCCAAAAATGGATGGCCTGACGCTGATCAAGACGCTACGCGGCATGCCGCAGTTCGCGACGATGCCGATACTGATGCTGACTACCGAGTCCGGTGATGCGATGAAGACTCAAGGTAAAGCAGCGGGTGCAACAGGTTGGCTGGTCAAGCCGTTCGACCCGCACAAGCTGCTGGAGGTTGTCAAAAAAGTAATCGGCTAACGTCGCCAGCTCTGTCTGGTTCTGACCCAAGATAAATTCCGCCCAGGATACCCCGCACCCAATACCAAGGAAAAGCCGATGTCCATCGACATGAGCCAGTTTTATCAAGTGTTTTTTGAGGAAACGGCCGAACATCTTGCGAGCATGGAAAGCCTGTTGCTCGCGCTTGACCTCAAGGCGCCGGATGCTGACCAACTGAACGCCATTTTTCGCGCAGCCCATTCCATCAAGGGGGGTAGCGGCACATTCGGTTTCACCGACATGACTGAAGTGACCCATGTACTGGAAACCCTGCTGGATCGCATCCGAAAAAATGAAATAGCGATCACGAATGAAATGGTGGATGCTTTCTTGCAAGCGGGCGATGTGTTGCGCGTGTTGCTGGAGGCGCATCAGAGTGGAGCGGCCGCAGATGCAGCCGCAACGATAGAGATTTGCACCAGGCTGGATCGCTTGAGCAACAATCCAGCAGATGCCGGAAACCGGGCCGGCACTGCTGTATCTCCGGCAACAGCCGCGCCGAGTACTTCCGGGCCGCGGGTTTACCAAATCAGGTTCGCCAAGACAGCCGCAGCATTCCCCAGTAAGAAACATCTGGATAGGCTGCTGGAGGATCTGGGCAATATTGGCCAGATCAAGAACAAGAAAATCTCCGAAAGAGAAGTGAAGCTTACGCTGGCTACCGATGCAGCCGAAGAAGAGTTGCGCGAGATATTTTCGTTCTTTGTGAAGCCCAAACAGCTGACCATTGCGATGCTGGAGCAGGGCGCATCCAAAGGCTCTGCCACAGAACAGGATTCGGGTTACGGCTTTTTTGACTCGGATGAACAGCTTGCGGATGAAAGCTATGGCTTTTTTGCAGAAACCGGAACGGAAACACGGGCCGCGCCGCCGGAAGAATCGGGCTATGGATTTTTTCAATCGCCTGAATCAATCAAGTCGGGGGCCGAAAATGCGCAGGGGTATGGATTCTTCGATAATAATATGGAGGATCAGGCACAGCCAATCATGCCGCTGCCCTCTGCCCGACAGGAAGATAATCCGGGACGGCGCACCACCGACAGGATTGCCGCCGCAACCCTGAGCGATACCTCGATACGCGTCAGCGTAGGCAAGGTGGATAAAATGGTTAACCTCGTCGGTGAACTAGTGATCACCCAGGCCATGCTGGCGGAAACCGTATCCAGAATGGATCAGGCGTCAAATGAAAGCCTGATCACCGGCCTGGCGCAGCTGGATCGCAATACGCGCGACTTGCAAGAGTCTGTCATGTCGGTGCGCATGATGCCGATCAACCTGGTATTCAGCCGTTTCCAGCGCGTGGTACGAGATAGTGCCATCAAGCTTAACAAAAAAGTGCAACTTAAAATTATCGGCGAGGGCACCGAGCTGGACAAAGGTCTGATCGAAAGAATCAGCGATCCGCTGACTCATCTGGTGCGCAACAGTCTGGATCATGGCATCGAGACGCCCGAAGACCGTATCGCCAAAGGCAAGGATCCGCAAGGCACAATCACATTGCGTGCTGCGCATCAAGGCGGCAACATCGTCATCGAAGTGGCGGACGACGGAGCGGGGCTGAATCGCGAACGGATACTCGCCAAGGCCAAGGAAAAGGGAATGCCAGTCAGCGACAGCATGAGCGACGCCGATGTCTGGCAAATGATATTCGCGCCCGGTTTTTCTACCGCTGTGGTGGTGACCGATGTGTCCGGGCGCGGTGTAGGCATGGACGTGGTCAAGAAAAATATCGAGGGTACTGGTGGACGAGTCGAAGTCAGCTCGCAGTTTGGACAAGGTACGACAGTTTCAATCCGGCTACCGCTGACGCTGGCCATACTGGACGGATTATCCATAGCGGTGGGTGACCAGATTTATATCGTGCCGCTTGGCTTCATTAGCGAATCCCTGCAGCCCGAACCCAGCGATATCAACGAAATCAGCGGACAGGGGCGGGTGGTGCGGGTACGTGGCGAGTACCTGCCGCTGATCGCTTTGCATCAATTGTTCCGGATACCGACCAAGATTACCAACCCGACCGAAGGCATACTTGTGTTGCTGGAAAGCGACAACAAAAAAATCGCATTATTCGTGGACGAACTGGTCGGGCAGCACCAAGTGGTGATCAAGAGCCTGGAAACCAACTACCGCAAAGTGTCTGGATTGTCCGGTGCAACGATAATGGGGGATGGCCGGGTGGCGATGATCATAGACGTGGGTGCGCTGGTTAAAATGACACAACGTGCCGGCTAAGATGCCTCAGTGCTTGATTTTTAATCTGGCCAGCAGTAGTTAAATCTACAGTGTTTGTGAACGGCAGTTAACAATAATTGGAAGGTGTAACATGAAATTCAGTCATTTAGGTATCGGGGTACGGATAGGTTTTGCAGGCGCGATCATGATTTTTTTGTTTGCGGCGACCATGTTGTGGATATTGATATCCTTTAAGGGACTTACGGAAGATATCGGGGTCATCAATGAGAGAACTTTGCCCAACATATTGGTGGTGGACGAAATGGATCTCAGTCGTACCCAGGTGCAGCAGTTTCTGACCGATGTTGCTGCTACCCATGACCGTGAGGGTTACAAGGAAGCCGAAGAATGGGCACAACGTTTTCGCAGCGGGGTGGAAAAATTTAGGCAGTTGTATCGGAAAGAGAACGATACTAACAGCCTGAGACAAATAGATTCCATTGAAGTGGATTTCAACAAATTCTACGCCAGCGGCAAGGTCATGGCCGAGGCCTATATCACCGACGGGAGGGAGGCTGGAAATTTGCTGATGAAAGGCAATGGCCAGATCGCGGGTTTCGACCAGGACAGCGAAACCATCTCCGATAACCTAGCGAAATTCCGCGATCAGCAAATATCAGAATCCGACAATATTGTTTCCGAAACGGAGAGTCATGCTAAATCCCTCGCGAGCATGATGATAACCGGCTTCCTGTTATCAGCGTTACTGGCGGGAATTTTTTGCACATGGGTTGTGCGCGGCATCCTGCGGCAACTGGGTGGAGAGCCTGCATATGCGGCGGAAGTGATGACTAAAGTTGCCGGCGGCGACCTGACCGTCAAAGTGCAAACCAAAGACGGCGACAGCGGTAGCATGCTGTTAGCGCTCAGGGGGATGGTTGACAAACTTTCCAGCATTGTCAACGACGTGCGCATCACCACTAACACCATTACCACCGCTTCAAGCGAGATCGCTCAAGGCAACAGCGACCTATCCAAGCGTACCGAAGAGCAGGCTTCCAGCCTGGAGGAAACCGCCTCGAGCATGGAAGAGATGACCTCGACCGTGAGGCAGAACGCCGATAACGCCAGACAAGCCAACCAGCTGGCTGCGAGCGCATCCGACGTTGCAGTCAAGGGCGGCAAGGCAGTCGGCGATGTGGTGCAGACCATGGCTTCAATCAGTGCCAGTTCCAAAAAGATTGTCGACATCATCGCGGTAATCGAGGGCATTGCATTCCAGACCAACATCCTGGCGCTGAATGCCGCCGTGGAAGCGGCGCGCGCCGGCGAGCAGGGGCGAGGTTTTGCGGTGGTGGCCAGCGAAGTGCGCAGCCTGGCACAACGTTCGGCTGCTGCAGCCAAGGAGATCAAAACCCTGATCGGCGACTCGGTGGATAAAGTGGATGCCGGTTCCAAGCAAGTAGACCAGGCCGGAGCAACTATGAACGAAGTCGTCCAAGCGGTCAGACGCGTTACCGATATCATGTCCGAGATCTCTGCCGCTTCGAACGAGCAGAGCGCGGGCATCGAAGAGATCAGCAAAGCGATCATTCAGATGGACGAAATGACACAGCAGAATGCCGCGCTGGTCGAGCAGGCCGCGGCTTCCGCCGAAGCGATGCGGGAACAGGCCAATAGTTTGTATGTGGCGGTGAGCGTGTTCAAACTGGAGGGGGCACGGGGAGATGCGAAGATGGCGTCTGCCAGACCGGCGATCGCGCCACTTGTAGCGGCTTCAGCCGCTGCTGCCAGCAAGGAACGTAGGCTGGAAAAAGCCAGGGCAGACAAAGACGGGGAGTGGAAAGAGTTTTGATCAAACCATTGCTAGAACGGCTGAGATGATGCTAGTCATTGGTTATAGCCATTACAGCATAGCAGCAAGCTGCCAAGTGCACCCGCAAGGGGCATGCCGTGGTTCAGGCCTCACACACAAGTGGTCTGCTCTTGGGTGTTGCGTATGTTTTAATGCAGGACAATTGAATCATTCGAGACTATCGTAAGGGGGAGGCGTCATGCAGGCAAGCCAGGGGCAAACAGGCAAGGAACAAACAGCAGGCGACGCCAGCCGCGAGCTGCTGACCTTCACGCTGGGCACTGAGGAATACGGACTCGACATCCTCAAGGTTCAGGAGATCCGCGGCTTTGAAGCCGTCACTACCATCGCCAACGCGCCCGAATTCATCAAGGGCGTGATCAACCTGCGCGGCATCATCGTCCCGATCGTGGACATGCGCATCAAATTCAAGCTCGGCAAAGTCGATTACAACGAGACCACCGTGGTCATCATCCTCAATGTCGCCAACCGCGTGGTGGGCATGGTGGTGGACGGCGTGTCCGACGTGATTGCGCTGAAAGCGGAGCAGGTCAGGCCTGCTCCGGAATTCGGCGCCAGCCTGGACGTGCAGTACCTGCAAGGCCTGGGTACCGTGGACGAACGCATGATCATTCTGGTGGACATCGAGAAACTGATGACCAGCCGGGATATGGAACTGGTGGACGAAGTGGCCGGATGATATCTGGACGCATGGTCTTTGGACGGCACATCGGACCGTGCAGGATGTTGATCAGGCCGAGATCCGGATCATTAAGAAAGCCGGACTCAGGTTTTTGTTACGGCCTGGACGGCCGATACTAAATGCACCGACTGCTTGCATTAAAAGCCCTAAGGTAATAAAGTGCTTTTATTCTTAAAAAGAAAGTGGATTATGCTGGGGTAAACAGGCTGCGATTTTTCTGCCTGCAAAAATAATCGGCAGGTGGATCTGAATGAGAAAATGATATGTAATGAGAGATTGTCAATACAAATACATATAACAACAGCATCATTGTCGCCAAGGAGGGCTGAATGCAGACAGGCCAGAGACAAATTGCGAGTGGTACCAGCCACGAGCTACTGACCAATGCGATATTCGCTGATGAATGCATTTCCAACCTCCACAAGATTTACCAAAGGATTCACAAGCAACGCGGTAACAACGCCGCAACCGCCCTGATGTCCGCACCCGCAATTTTCAGGGGCGCGCCCGCCGTCAGCGCATCATCAAAATTGCCCCGTCCGTGGCATGCATTTTAAATTCAAACTAGAACAAGCCGTTTGCAGCGAGACCGCAGAAGTCTACGCTTGCGCGCAGTAGAAGGAATCTAATTTAAAGTTGGCAGCATAATAAGGGGGAGGCAATGATGGTCAGCAATTTGCATATGGGCACCCGTACGGAGATTGCGGGCATCACCCAACCTAGAGTACAAACCCGATGCACAGTCAACCGCAGCATGGCGAAACTGCTACTTGCGGCATGCTGTGCGGTTGTTGCATTGCTGCAATTGCCGGGAGCATTGGCGGAAGACAGCGGCTATATCGAGAATCGCCAGTGTTTCGGCTGCCATAAAAGCCAGAAGCAGACTTATCTGGACAGCATTCACGGCAGGGCATTTTCCTCCGATGAGAAGATGGGTTGCCAGTCATGCCACGGCGGAGGTGCTGCGCACAAGGAGGTCGCCGGCCAGGACAATTACACCGGCCCGATGAAGATCGAATCCTTCAAAAAATCGGGCTCAATTTCTGAAGAAAAAAACCGCCCCTGCCTGATATGCCACGAGAACAAGACTCACGCCAAATGGCGCGGCAGCCAGCATGACATCGGCGGAGTGGCTTGCACTGAATGCCATAGCCTGCACAAGGCAAGCGACACCGTGCGCGAAGATGTCTGCTACAACTGCCACAAGGAGCGGCGCGCCCAGGCCAGCCGCGCGTCGCATATGCCGGTCAAGGAAGGCAAGATGTCCTGCACAAGTTGCCACAATCCGCACGGCTCCAGCGGTTCCAAGCTGCTGAACATGAATACCGTGACCGAAACCTGCAACCAATGCCATGCCGAGAAGCGTGGTCCGTTCCTGTGGGAACACGCGCCGGTATCCGACGATTGCACCATCTGCCACAACCCGCACGGCTCGGTCAATGCAGCGCTGCTGAAGAGCAAGCCGCCTTTCTTGTGCGCTTCGTGCCACATTGCGGGTGGTCATTCAACCACGGGTATCCGCAGCGGTTACGACCTGGGCTTTGCGGTGGTACCGGGAGGAAACGCGGGCGGGGCAGCTTCTCAGATGATAGAAAAATCCTGCCTGAGTTGCCATTCCATGATCCACGGCAGCAACCATCCGTCCGGTGCGCGCTTTGTTCGATAGGGGAGAACAATAATGAAACTGACAAATAAAAAATTGACACGGGTTTTCCTGGCGGCTGCGATAACTACCGCAAGCGGACTTGGGCTAGCGCCGGGTGCCTGGGCTGAGCCCACTGCAGAAACCCAGCCAGCCGGGGCGGCTCCCGGCGGAACACCTGCTACAGCCACGGCAGGCGATGCCTTCGGAACTGCCGTGGAAATTCCTGCGCCGGTTGCGCCCACCAAATCCATAGCCAAAAGTAAAAGCGAAATCGAGGTGGGCATAGGCAAAACCTCAGCCGACAGCTACAAGTACGGCGACTATAAAGGACTGGATAAATCCAAACCGTACCTGATCACCAACTTACTGATGAGCCGCCGCGGAGAGGACAATGCCAGTTATCTGGAGCTTAGCGGGCGTAATCTGGGCCTGGATTCCCGAAACATCAAGATCAGGGGTGGCAAACAGGGCGACTATGGCATGCGCCTGGAATACGACGAGTTGACTAGGCTGCTCAGCGACAGCTACCAGACACCTTACAGCGGTATGGGAAGTTCAGTGCTGGCGCGGCCAACGACATGGACAATTGATGCGGTACCAAGCACTCCTCTCATCGACCCGATACCCAATGGCAGTACTATTGTAACTACCGCCATGATGGCCGACCTTGCGGCCAACATGAAGTCGTTCAATGTCCAGACCCGGCGCAAGGCATTGGCGCTAAGTGTGAACAAGACGTTGCCCGACGGCTGGTATGCCGCGGCGAGCTTCAAGCGCGAGAAGAAGGATGGGACCAGACTCACCGGTGCTGTCATGCAGATTGGTGGTCAAGGCAACCGCGGAGCTGTCATCATCCCCGAACCGATCAACTACAATACCGACCAGTTCGAGGTGTCCATGCGTCGTGCTAGCGAGAAACTGCATTTGCAGTTCGGCTATTACGCCTCGCTGTTCAGCAACGCCAATCAGTCCACTACGTTTGACAATCTTTTTCAGAACACCATCACTGGTGTAGGTGCGGTTGGCGGCAATGCTCTTACCGGACGGCTCGGGCAGATGCCCGACAACCAGTTGCACCAGCTCAATATATCCGGCGGATACACCCTAACCGATGCAACGCGCCTGACCGGCAGCCTGAGCCGCGGGCGGATGACGCAGAATCAGGCGTTCCTGCCTTACGCTACCGTTCTAGACACAGAAACAACAATATCAACAGCAACAACACCAGCGTTGCCTGCAAATTCGCTGAATGGGAGGATAGATATCACTCACGCTGACCTCAAACTGAATTCGCGGTTGACGCGCGAGCTTAATCTAAGCGCCGGTTACAAATACGATGATCGCCATAACCGCACCGCTGCGAATGAATACACCTACCAAACCGCGGACAACACCCTGGCCGCTGGCGGTGCAACTGCCCCTAATCTGGCCTTGGGTAATTCGCAGAACATCAGGAGGAATACACCGCTCAGCAACACCAAGAAGGTACTGTATGCGGATCTGGACTACCGCCTGACGGCAGTCACCAAATTGAAGCTGGGTTATGACTATGAAAAAGTTGTGCACACTTACGAGCCTACCCAAGGCGACCGGGAGCATACGGTCAAGGCCGAGGTGAAACATAATTTCAGCGACACGGCCTCGGCTGGAATGGGTCTGGCCCGCGCCGGTCGCAAGACATCCTCCCCTTATAACGGCGCGGGTGGATTACAGGACACCTATACCGCAGCGTATCTGGCCAGTTTGTGCGTTTCGCCGAATCAATTTTTATATAACGGCGTGTTGAAAAACTGCACAGGAACAGCGTCTGCAACTTCAACCGCCACTGTCCCGTTTCTTGATACGCCTGCACTGTTGAAGTATTCTATGTCCAACCGCAAGCGAGACAAGCTGCATGTGTTTGCCAATGCCGCAGCGACCGACAAGCTTGACTTGCAATTTGATGCCAACTATAGCTACGACAAGTATCCCGATGCCATTGCCGGGTTTGGCCTGACGCGCGCAATCAACTGGGCAGCCAACTTCGAGGCCAGCCTGGCTGCCACTGACACGGTCAGCGGGAAATTCTACTCAACAGTTGAGAACTACAAGACAAATCAGAATAGCCATAACCGTTCGTCCTGTGCCGCCGCTGGATCAGCCGGATCATGCGCTGCAGGTACGGACATCACTACTCTGGACAGACAGAACAATACTGCTGCATTCGATCCGTTGACAGGTACGATCAACCGCTCGGATCGTTCGGTGACTATGGGGCTGGGTTTCAAGGTCAAACCAGGCGGCAGCTATGACTGGGGGGGCGATCTTACCCACACCACTACGACCGGATCGACCAGCTTCAGCGATATCGGTTCACGCCTTCTGAATATTCTCCCGTTGCCCGATGTGGTGACCCGGCTCAGCCGCCTGGAAGTGTTCGGCAAATATCAGTTGCAGAAGGATATGGCGCTCAACATGAGATATGCCTACGAGAAATATGCTTCAAAGGACTGGGCTTGGGATGGACAAACGATTGCTTCATCTACACAAATAGTCGGCACCGCCCAGACCAGCCCCAGATACAACATCCATATGATCAATGTTTCGCTCAGCTATGTGTTTTGATGGGGGTTGCCAGCATGCAAAAGCTTTCGCAAACGGTCTTTCCGGTTCAATTAACAAACTCAAATAAATTTCGACAAACAGGAGAAACGAATATGAAGCACCCCGCGATGATGAATGCTGCTTGGCTTGGAGTGCTGGGTTTCTGCATGCTGCAGGCGGGCGTCGCCACGGCAGCGCCGAATTACGTCGGGTCCAAGGCCTGCGCAGGCTGTCACAAGACCGAGTATCAGGACTGGCAGCGCAGCGTTCACGCCAAATCGATGGAATTACTCGCTCCGGGCAAAAAGGGAGGGCCCAAGCACAAGGCGGGGCTGGATCCGGACAAAGACTACAACAAGGATGAGAAGTGTTTAAAGTGTCATACCACCGGCTATAAAAAGGCGGGTGGGTTCGTGGATATCAATACGACTCCCGATCTGGCCGGGGTGGGTTGCGAGATGTGCCACGGGGCGGGCAGCGACTACCGCGAAATTCATAAACAAAAAATGCTTGATTTCAAGAGCGCCGAGACCAGGGCGGCGGGGCAGACTTATGCTTCCAAGGGAGACAAGGTTTGCGAGAATTGCCATAACAACGACAGCCCGTTCAAGTCCAGCGTGGACTCGAAATACGCGTTCAAACTGCAGGATCGCCTGAAGGATGGGGCGGCGTCCTTCCATCAGATCAACCCGCTCGAAGGCAGCCACGACTAAGACAGGGTAAGGACAGTTTGCAAGTTATGTTGCACCATAGAACGGAGAGATAACTTATGTTGGCACGATACAGCAAACTTAATGTCAGGCTGGGTCTCGTGATAGGCACGATACTGGTCGTTTTTCTGACTTTGGATATATTGTATTCGGTCAAATCTACACGGGATACGGCAATACATGAAGTCGAGCGCTGGTCGGTATTGCTAGCGGAAACCGTGCGCGTCTCGCTGAATACCCTGATGAAAGAGGAAAAGATGAGCGCCCGTTTCGGGATGTTCGAGGCCATGCGCAAGGAGATACCGGGACTCGATCATATCAAGCTGATTCGCGGGGAAAAGGTTAGCGAACTGTTCATGGCTGCGCGTGAAAAAAAAGCGATACCACGCGAGCAGAAGATACTCACCGATGCGCGCAAGAAGGTCGAGGAATTGAGCGCAAAGTTGAAGTCGACAAGAGATGCCTATGAGCGCAAGGATCTCGAGGCTGAGATATCAGAAGCGCAAAGCGATATTGCCAGCGCGGAAAAAAACATCCAGGAACTGCGCCGTCCTATCGAAACCGACCCGAACGAGCTACCGAAAGAAGCACAGGACCATGAGGTGCTGGATACCGGCAAGCCGCTGTACATCATCAAGGGCGATGTGTTGGAGGTGTGGGCGCCCTATATTGCCAACAAAAGCTGCGGTGCTGCGGGGGGGTGCCACGTTGGGGTAGAAGAAGGAGATGTGCTGGGTGCGGTGCATATGGAATTTTCCTTGGCTGAGGTCAACAAGGAAATTCGCAACAACACAATATTCTCGTCGTTAAGCAAGATATTCTTGAGCGTGCTGATCATAGGCAGCCTGATGTTCATGATCACCCGCATCATATTGCGCCAGATCGGCGGCGAGCCGGACTATGCCGCAGACGTGGTGCGCCAAGTGGCGGAAGGTGATTTCTCGGCTCAGGTGCATCTCCGTCAGGGTGACGAGACCAGCCTGCTGGCTTCATTGAAAGGCATGGTCGGACGATTGTCCGAGTTGGTAGGCGATATACGCGTCAGTACCAATTCCATCAACACCGCTTCCCAGGAGATCGCGCAGGGTAACTCCGACCTTTCACAGCGCACCGAGCAACAGGCCTCCAGCCTGGAAGAGACTGCTTCGAGCATGGAAGAGCTGACCTCTACGGTGAGGCAGAATGCCGAAAACGCCAGACAGGCCAGCCAGCTGGCAGTGAATGCCTCGGACACCGCAGTCAAGGGCGGACAGGCGGTAAATGAAGTGGTGCAGACCATGAATTCGATCAGCGAAAGCTCGAAAAAAATCATGGACATCATCAGTGTCATCGAAGGCATCGCGTTCCAGACCAACATCCTGGCACTGAACGCTGCCGTGGAAGCAGCGCGCGCCGGCGAGCAGGGGCGCGGCTTTGCGGTGGTAGCCAGCGAAGTGCGCAGCCTGGCGCAACGTTCGGCTGCGGCTGCCAAGGAAATAACTGCATTGATCGGTGACTCGGTAGACAAAGTGGAAACTGGCGCCAAACAGGTGGATCAGGCCGGCGCGACGATGGCCGAGATCGTCATCGCGGTGAAGCGCGTCACCGACATCATGACCGAGATTGCCGCGGCATCGAAAGAGCAAAGCGCGGGAATCGAAGAGGTCAACAAGGCGATCATCCAGATGGAAGGGGTGACACAGCAGAATGCGGCACTGGTGGAGGAGGCTGCAGCCGCAGCCGAAGAGATGCAGGAGCGGGCCAATGGCCTGTATGCGGCGGTAAGCGTGTTCAAACTGGACGGACACCAAGAGGGCGCGCAGGCTGTCAGCCCGGAAGTTGCGCTCTCCGCATCGGCGGTACAGCCCCGCGAACGCAAGCAGCTAAAAGCCAGAACAGACGACGAAAAACAATTGTCCGGACACCCGAAGGACGGCGAGTGGAAAGAGTTTTGATCTCGCCTGATATTTTGATGTTTTCCCGGCAGAACTTTAAGGGAAAGTAAATGCAAGATTGGTGGAGCAAACTGTCACTAAAATACAAGTTACAGATACCTATCCAGTTGCTGTTGCTGGTAATCATGGTGCTGGCGCAACGCGTCATATTGGATCGGTTTGAGGAGCGCGTGCTGGAAGAATCCCGGCAAAATGCCTTTGTGGTTGCGGATGGGGTGATTAATGGCCTGAATATGCTGATGATCAACGGCATTATCAGCGATGCCGAGCAGCGTTCCCTGTATATGAGGAAAATGAGCGTATCGGAAAAGGTGCTCGAATTGCGCATCATCCGCAGCAAGCAGGTAGAGGAGCAGTTTGGGAAGGGTTTGGCATCCGAGCAGGCGCTTGACGAGATGGACAGGCTCACCATGACGTCTGCGCAGGCGCAAAGCAAATTGCACGATCAGGCTGGAGCGGAGTCCTTGCGCATTGTCGAGCCTTTTGTTGCAAAGCGGGATTTTCGCGGCACGAATTGCCTGAATTGCCATGCAGTGCCTGAAGATACAGTGCTGGGTGCGGTCAGTGTCACCATGAATGTGGCGGACGAGTTTGAGGTGATACGCAAAGTCAACGCGGCTTTTTGGGGTGCGCTGGTGATTGCCCAAATGTTTTTGTATTTTGTGATCGGATGGCTGATCGGCTTGGTTACCCGCCCTTTGCGGGAAGCGGTGATATTGGCCGACGCGGTATCCAAGGGCGACCTGACCCGTTATGTCGAAGTGAAATCCGGGGATGAAACCGGACGTTTGATGCAAGCCATGCAAGATATGAACGAAAGTCTGTCTGTTATCGTCAAAGGCGTGCGCGGTGCCACCGATAAGATCAATATCGCCTCCCATGAAATTGCTCAAGGCAACACCGACTTGTCTCAGCGCACTGAAGAGCAGGCCTCCAGCCTGGCAGAGATAGCCAGCAACATGGGAGAGCTGGCCTCAACCGTGAAGCAGAATGCCGAGAATGCCAAGCAGGCAAATAATCTGGCGCAAGGCACCGTGGGGATTGCTGAGCAGAGCGGCGGTTCTGTGAAGGAGTTGGTGGCAACCATGACGGCCATCAGCGAGTCCTCGAAGAAAATCGAGAATATTATCGGCGTGATAGATGGGATAGCCTTCCAGACCAACATACTGGCGCTGAATGCTGCCGTTGAAGCCGCGCGTGCTGGAGATCAGGGCCGCGGCTTTGCCGTGGTTGCGGGTGAGGTGCGTAATTTGGCGCAGCGCTCAGCTACCGCGGCCAAGGAAATCAAGTCGTTGATTGGAGACTCGGTCGACAAGGTGAATATTGGCTCAAAACAGGTAAGCGATGCAGCCGAGGGGATAAGCGATGTTGTTACCTCGGTGCAATTGGTGTCGTCCCTGATGAAGGACAATGCAGCCGCCATTGCCGAGCAAAGTGCGGGTATAGCACAGGTGAGCCAGGCGATCACCCAGATGGATGAAGTGACGCAGCAAAATGCAGCGCTGGTGGACGAGGCTGCTGCTGCTGCTGAGTCGATGCGTGATCAGGCCAATGGTCTGTTTAAGGCGGTGAGCGTGTTTAAACTGGTTGAGGGCAAAGAGGGCATGACTGCCAAACCAGCGTTCGCACCCTCCGCAAAGACTGCGTTGACTGCTGTCAGTAAGGGGCGCAGATTGAACAAAGTCAGGAACGACGGCGAAAAGAGATTATCAGGCCACCCAAAGGACGGCGAGTGGAAAGAATTCTAGGCGTTTCGGCCTTCCAGCACACTGCTCGGCAGGGTGCTCGGAAAGTGGCGTTTCATAACATGCAGGCTATTTAATTGTCTCCGGTTGCGGGCGGGGTTGTGCGTTGTAAAATCTGGATTGAAAAATTTGTAAGGAGATAGCTGTGCAATTCATCGGTAATTTGTCATTAAGGACCCGCTTGCTTTTGATGGTTCTTTTGCCCCTGCTGGGCTTCACGTATTATTCAATAGCCAATGTGCTTGAAAGAAATGCCTTTAAAGCCGAGATGGACAAATTGGTGTTGCTTGCTGATGTGTCGGTCGAAATCGGCAATCTCGCCCACGAATTGCAAAAAGAAAGGGGCATGACAGCGGGATTCCTGAACAGCAACGGAGTTAAATTTGCCAACGAGTTACCCGCGCAACGCAATGCGGCAGACAAGAAAATTGGCAAATTGAAGCAGGAGGTCAGCGATCTGGACCTGGATGAGTTTGGCGCTGCCATGAAAAACTCGATACTTGATGCAACCAAAAGCCTGGACGAACTTGGCGCAAAACGTAATGCGGTTTCCGGCCAGGCTATTTCATCCCCTGAGGCGCTCGGCTATTACACCAAAGTAATCAATAAGATGCTCAGAATTCCGGAGCAGGCCGCGGCGATCAGCAGCGATACCGGAACTGCGCGGTTTTCTTCAGCATATGCAGCCCTGTTGCTGGCCAAAGAGTATGCCGGGCAAGAGCGCGCTGCGCTTACCGGAGTCTTCGCCGCAGACAAATTCACACCGGAAAGTTTAGTGCGTGCCTTGAGCGTTTACTCTTCTCAGAAGGTATTCCTGATGTACTTTGAAAATTTTGCCACCGATGAGCAGCAGGAATTTTACAAAAGCAAAATACGCGGAGCGGCAGTAGATGAAGTGGCTGTAATCGAAAAAACTGCATTTGATAAATCGCAAGAAACCAGCTTGGGCATGGACAGCGGTCACTGGTTTAAGGTGATGACCGACAAAATCGATTTGCTGAAGGAGGTCGAGGATAAATTGGCGGACGATTTGCTCAAGCTCACCGGGCAGCACAAGAATGAAGCCCGTGCGATGGCGTATTTTTATCTTGTGATTGCAATAGCGGGCACGCTGGCCACATTATTATTTTCACTGTATTTGATAAGAACATTATTGCAGCAGATCGGTGGAGAGCCAGAGTATGCCGCCACTATTGCGCAGCGAATCGCGACCGGGGATCTTACCGCTGCCGTAGAAACCAAGGCGAGCGATCAAGCCAGCCTGCTGTTTGCGATGAGGCGCATGAGCGAAAGCCTGGTTAATATCGTCGGCGAAGTGCGCACTGCCACCGATACGATCCATCACGCTTCACAGGAAATCGCCCAGGGCAACGCTGATTTGTCGCAGCGCACCGAAGAGCAGGCCTCCAGCCTGGAGGAGATCGCATCGAGCATGGAACAGCTGACTTCTACCGTGAAACAGAACGCCGATAACGCCAAGCAAGCCAACCAGTTGGCAGCGAACGCATCTGATGTGGCAGTCAAGGGCGGACAGGCAGTGAATGACGTGGTGCAGACCATGGCCTCGATCAGTGCCAGCTCAAAAAAGATTGTCGACATCATCGCGGTAATCGACGGCATCGCGTTCCAGACCAACATCCTGGCACTGAACGCCGCCGTTGAAGCGGCGCGCGCTGGCGAGCAAGGGCGCGGTTTTGCGGTGGTGGCCAGCGAAGTGCGCAGCCTGGCGCAACGCTCGGCGACCGCGGCCAAGGAGATCAAGATCCTTATCGGTGATTCGGTGAGCAAAGTGGGCGCCGGTTCCAAACAAGTCGATCATGCTGGTGCGACGATGAGCGAGGTCGTCGATGCGGTAAAACGAGTCACCGACATTATGACCGAGATCGCCGCCGCCTCAGACGAGCAGAGCTTGGGCATAGAACAGATCAACCAAGCGGTCGTTCAAATGGATCAAGTGACGCAGCAGAATGCCGCGCTGGTCGAAGAGGCTGCCGCCGCTGCCGATGCGATGCGTGATCAGGCCAATGGTCTGTTTAAAGTGGTGAGCGTGTTCAAACTGGAGGGGGCACGGGGAGGTGCGAAGAAGGCGGCTGCCAGACCGGCGATCGCGCCACTTGTAGCGGCTTCAGCCGTTGCTGCCAGCAAGGAACGCAAGCTGGATAAAACCAGAGCAGACCAAGACGGGGAGTGGAAAGAGTTCTGAGCGAGCCGCTAAATCAGCATGCGGCTAGAACTGTTGCACCGGTAAAGAGCGGGCGCCGGTACATTGGGATTATAGTATAGGCGCCAACAGATACAGGAGCTGGCGGCACCAATAATTCTGTGTTAAATCCAGAATTATTGCCGTTGCCGTAGCAATTGCTCATAGATGGAGAGTTCGGTTCTGTACGGCTGTATTGAATATTTTCTGGGAGATTATTATGGGGAACCCGCTGACCAAGGCGCTGTTTATCCTGCTTGTGCTGAGCAACATCGCAAATGCGGAAGATGCGCCGGACTGGGGCGCAGAAACTCTGCTCGGAGATTGGTGCGGATTGCGTACCAGTCTTTACGAAAAGGGCGTTACGGTAGAGATAACCCACAAGAGCGATTTGTTGAAGAATACCAAAGGCGGTATTCGAGTAGGCTCTGTCTGGCTGGCCAACACCGAGGCGGCAATCAACATGGATCTGGGGAAACTGGTGGGATGGGATGGCGGCACTATTTTCATCCAGTATCATTCCCAGCATGGAAGACAAGCGAAGGATTTTAATGGTTCGTATGTCGGCAGCTTTGCCGGTGTGGACAACATCGAAACCGGTATCAACAACGGCCAGTTTTATCAGGCATGGCTGCAACAGAGTATGGCCGAAGACAGGTTCTCGGTGCTGGCAGGACTCTATGCGATAGACTCTGAATTTTATGTCACGGATACTTCAGGCTTGTTTCTCCAGCCTCCTTATGGCATGTCGGCTGAAATGGCGCAGACCGGGCAGAACGGCCCGCCGGTCTTTCCGATGGGGGCGCTGGGAGTGCGCATGAGATATGCGTCTCCTTATGTTTATTTTCAAGGCGCAGTGACCGACGGTGTGCCTGGAGATCTCAATAAACCGCGTGGCACTCAAATCAGGTTGGATAAGGGTGATGGAACATTGTCCATCTTGGAGCTTGGCTACATGCCATTAAGGGATGGAGAAGATGAGCCGATCAGCAAGGCCGCTGTAGGATTGTGGAGTTATTCTACTCCTGGCTTCGATCTGGTTGATCCGACAATACGCCCTCTGGATCGGGGATTCTATTTCCTGGCGGAACATACCTTGCGAGCCGAACGCGATCATCCAGGTCAGGGCTTGTCCGGCTTCGTTCGATTCGGCAAGGTGAACGAGGATATTTATCAGGCTGGCCGATCCGGTAGCGTGGGGTTGCATTACAAAGGGTTGTTTGACGGGCGCGATGACGATGAGGCGGGTATCGCCGTAACGCAAAGCCGTGCTAGCGACAAATTTCGCCAGTTAAATTCATCCGATCCGTCAGAAACTGTAATCGAGATTGCCTATCGCGAACAGATGCTGCCATGGATTTCACTGCAGCTTTCAGTGCAGCGAATTATCAATCCGAATATGGATGTGACCTTAAAAGATGCGTCGATCGTCGGTGCACGGCTTGAGCTGACTCTATAGGGTAAATAATAAAATCGGGATGTAATAAGTTTCCATTAACCTTTGGCCTACCTGCTCAAGTGAGTGTCCTGCCACATTGTTCAGCAATGAGCGGTTTCAAAACTTGGGAATATTTTATTGATCTTTCAGTAATTCATAACAGACGGCACAAACAGTCGTCATTCCCTCTTGCGCGGGAATGATTAGAGGGTAAGTTTTACATTCCGTTACTATTGCCGCCACATCTAACCAACAAATCGCAGGCATCGGTCTGGTCAACCGGCATTCACCCAGATGGCGGAGTCGCATGGCGGGCGGTGTACTGTCGAAGAAGCTGCTTCGGAGGTCGAATCGATGCAGGAGAGGGCTTCAACTGGCCAGCTCCAAACTGGGCCCTAGGATGGGAAGGGCAGAAAGGAGTTTTTATTTTCACAGTGGTGAGCTTCACTGCAGTTACGCACTTAATTGGCCGGTAGCCCGTTCGTTTTTTAGCTAATATCCTCAAGCGTTGTGAGCGGCAGGATTTTCAAATTTCTCAGGAAAAGTTTCCGGGTATGTCTTGGTTATGCCGCAGGCTGCATAACTGGGTTAAAATCATCAAATCACCTTGGGCTGGATCAACTGGCCGGAGGAGTTGACACAATATTATCAGGAATATCGCCCGGAGCCTTGATGCGGGATTCTTCGCTTTAGCAGGCTTGAATATACTATGGACGTTGACACTAAATCCGGAATCTCCAAAGAGAAAGCAAATCTGCAGTCTGGTGGCAGCCATGACCGTGAATTCGATTTCACGAAAGCGGACTTCGACAGGGTATGTCAGTTGATTTACGAGCATGCCGGAATATCCCTTGGTCCTTCCAAGCAGGATATGGTGTACAGCCGCCTGGCTCGCCGCCTGCGCGCGAACAGGCTGGAAAGTTTCCGGGAATATCTGGCAATACTGGAAAGTAATAATGAGGTTGAATGGGAAGCGTTCGTTAATTCGCTCACGACCAATCTGACGTCATTTTTCCGTGAACCTCACCATTTTCCGATATTGGCAGAGCATGTGGCCAAACAAAAGGGGCGGCATTGTGCGCTATGGTGCTCGGCGGCATCGACAGGGGAGGAGGCATACTCGATGGCGATGACCATGGTGGATACCTTCGGTACTTTTACTCCCCCAGTTTCCATTATCGCCAGCGACTTGGATACCCAGGTGTTAGCCAAAGCGGAATTGGGTATTTATCCGCTGGAGAGCATTGAGAAGCTTCCCGAAGACAAAGTGAAGCGTTTTTTTCTCAGGGGGGCGGGAGAGAAGGCAGGTTTAGTACGGGTGCGGCAGGAATTACGAGACATGGTCATTTTCCGCCAGATAAATTTGCTTAGTGATAACTGGCCAATCCGTCCGCCGTTAGATGCGATTTTTTGCCGGAACGTGATGATCTACTTCGATAAGGAAACTCAGCTCAAGATTTTGGAGCGATTTGTGCCCCTGTTGCAACAGGATGGGCTGGTATTCGCCGGACATTCGGAAAGCTATTATCAAGCTACTCACCTGTTCAAACTGCGCGGGAATACGGTGTATGAGCTGGAAAAATCCTCGCAACAGGCATATACAGGGCAACCGGCATTTTCAGGGCGACTATCGAATTCAGGTCACCGCACACACCGGGGGCATCATGGGCATCGCAGAACCAAATAATTTAACCGCCGTGATGGTGAGGCAGGAAGGGAAGTCTTTGTATGGCTGAGCATGGTTTTGAGGAGGTGTTGTCGCCACACCTCTATTTTGACAGGGAGCATAATACCGAGGCAGCCAAGATTCTGCCCGGCGAGTATTATGCAACCGGGAGAAATATGGTTCTGGTGACCGTGCTGGGCTCCTGTGTATGCGCCTGCATACGCGACAAGATCAGCGGAATCGGCGGCATGAATCATTTCATGTTGCCGGACAGCGGCCAGGATAGGAATAATCCGCTTGGGGAATCGGCGCGCTATGGCACCTATGCCATGGAGATACTGATCAATCAACTGCTCAAGATGGGCGCGAAGCGCAGCAATTTTGAGGCAAAAGTGTTTGGTGGGGCATCGGTGCTGCGCGGTTTTACCGTCAATAATGTCGGCGAGCGTAACGCGGAGTTTGTACTTCAGTTTCTCAAGACAGAAAATATTACTATTGCAGCGCAGGATCTGCTTGATACCAATCCGCGCAAAGTATATTACTTCCCCACTAGCGGCTTGGTCAGGGTGAGAGAACTGAAGCAAGTGCATAACGATACAATTATCAGCCGCGAAGCCGAATACAACATGCGCCTGCAATATGCCAAACTGGAGGGCGACGTGGAGTTGTTCCGTTGAGGGTTTTTCGGAATATTCTGGGTCGGATCTGAAATTCTGCACTTGAGTGGGGATGATGAAACATAAGATTAAAGTATTGGTGATCGATGACTCCGCGATGATCCGCAGCGTGATGAAAGAGATCATCAACCGCGAGAAGGATATGGAATGCGTGGGCGCAGCGCCCGACCCGCTGGAGGCGCGCGAAATGATCAAGGCGCTTAATCCGGATGTGCTGACACTGGATGTGGAAATGCCCAAGATGGATGGCCTGGACTTCCTGGAACGCTTGATGCGCCTTCGTCCTATGCCAGTGCTTATGGTTTCCACGCTGACAGAGCTCGGTTCGGATGTCACTTTCCGTTCACTAGAATTGGGCGCGGTGGATTTTATCGCGAAGCCCAAACTGGATATCAGGCGGGGCATGGAGGAATATGCCGTCGAGATTACCGATAAAATCCGCGCAGCTGCTCAGGCACGGATTCGACAGAAATCAGTCGCTTTGGAAGGCAAGGAAAAACTTTCTGCGGATGTGATTTTGCCTAGCGTCGCCGGTCGATATTCTTCCACCGAAAAACTGATTGTCATAGGCGCCTCGACCGGTGGCACCGAGGCGATCAAGGACGTGCTGGTCAAACTGCCTGCAGATGCTCCGGCAGTTCTGGTGACTCAACATATGCCGGAACATTTTACCAAGTCGTTTGCGGACCGGTTGGACAGCCTGTGCAGGATTTCGGTCAAGGAGGCGGAGCATAACGAGCGGATCCTGCCGGGACATGCCTATATCGCACCCGGCCATTCGCACCTGCTGGTAAAGCGTAGCGGGGCGAATTACATGACCAAGCTGGATCAGGGGGAACTGGTGAATCGTCATCGCCCGTCGGTTGATGTGTTGTTTCGTTCGGCGGCGAATGTGGCCGGAGCCAATGCACTTGGCATTATTCTCACCGGCATGGGCAAAGATGGGGTACAAGGCCTGCTGGAGATGAGGCAGACCGGTTCTTTTACCATTGCGCAGGACGAGGCCACTTGCGTGGTCTTTGGCATGCCAAAAGAGGCGATTGCAGCGGGCAGCGCGTGCGAAGTGTTGCCGCTGCAGAATATTGCGCGCCGCACCATGGAATACCTGGCAGCTCAGGGCGGCAAGAGCAATCGCATATAGACGATGGTGCCGAAATTCCCCGCATTGCTGGTGCCGGTTAGCGCAGCATTTTAAGCGCTGATCCAGACGAAAGCAGTTTGGTTTGACTGGGAAGGCGATCCGTGGCGCCGGAAGGGACTTTGAATTTTTCTACAGCCTCTGTCAGCCTTCTGGTTTGGTCGTGTACAGATTCGGCTATTGCTGCCGCCTGTTCGACCAGCGCCGCATTTTGCTGGGTCATCTCATCCATTTGATGAACCGCCACGCGCACTTGCTGGATACCATCTCTTTGTTCGGCTGATGAGGATTGGATATCGGCCATCATTTCAGTGACCCGGCTCACAGCCTTGACGATATCTCCCATGGTTTCCCCCGCATCCTTGACCAGTTTGGTTCCGCTGCTGACCTTGTTGGCCGAATTATCGAGCATCGCTTTAATCTCTTTTGCGGCATTCGACGAACGTTGAGCCAGGTTGCGCACTTCTGTGGCAACAACGGCAAAACCGCGGCCTTGCTCTCCAGCACGGGCCGCCTCGACTGCGGCATTCAGAGCAAGAATATTTGTCTGGAAAGCGATGCCTTCGATGACGGCAATGATTTCTACGGCTTTTCTGGAACTTTCGTTGATCAAATTCATCGTGTCGACGACCTGCCCCACCACCTTTCCGCCTTTTACAGCGACTTCTGAAGCGCTTTGCGCGAGCTCGTTCGCCTGGTGTGAATTATCGGCATTTTGAGCAACTGCGGTGGCCAACTCGGTAATATTGGCGGCGGTGTTTTCCAGGCTGGCGGATTGCTGCTCGGTGCGTCTGGACAGATCGCTATTCCCGCTCACCATTTCATTCGTGCCGGAAGAGATCTCTCGGGAAGCAGAGCGCACATCTGCCACGATGGCAATAAGGGCCTCGTTCATGTCGAACAGGGCGCGCTGTAATTCCCCGATTTCATCATGGCGAAGCACTTCGATGCGATTGGTCAAGTCACCTTCAGCGACGTGGCGCGCAGCGCTAACAGCTTTCGCGAGAGGGCGTGTCACGCCGTTGACCATCTGGCGTATCATGAAAGCGAGCAGCAGCAAGGTCACCAGCGCGACAGATATAGATATCTGGTTCTTCTGGCGAGTTCTTAGCGCGTCGTCATTGACCAGCGCAGACAATTGTGCCTTGATTTCCCCGATCCTGGCTATCAAGGCTGTGTCGACTTCGTTCATGGCCGATTTCAGCGGCATGATGGATTCGATCGAATTTTTTGCGGCAATGGCAGCCTGGATTTTTGCCAACGTATCGGATGCGGTCCTGATGCCGTCGGAGGGCGCCGCATCAAGGAGCGAGGTTACTGCGGTTGCCGTGTCAGCAAGCGAGCGCTGCGCTTTGCCGCTAAGCGTGCCTGTATCAATCGCATCGACCACGCCATTCAAGAAGCTTTTGTAGTTGGCAGAAGCCTGCAGGCTCAAGTCGTAAATACCCAGGGTATTTTCGACCTTTGCCGGCAGGTCACTGGTAGATAGCATCTGGAAAGAAAATACCACGGCCAATGGCAAGACGGCCATGAAGAATTGCAGATACATGCGCTGCTTCAGCTTCAATCGACCAAACATGCTCATACCTCCGGTTCGTAACAGTTATAGGCAAGAATAGAGATGGCCGCAGCTCACCTGACAAGAAAACAATGTTTCATTGACACTGCCTCTCCGTTTCAAGAAGCGGCTATCGGAAGCAACATCGCTTCACTTGGCCAAATTTACTCCGGCAGGCGCAGCGGAAACATAGCCGACCGCACCCGGAGTGCGCTTGACGTACTCGACCACTTCAGCATCACTCTGCTTTACCGCAGGCGGGGTCAGTCCGTCACGGAATGATTTCTTGGTCCACATGCTGTTGTACTTGTCGGCTGACAGATTCATGTATTTTGTCAGGAAACCTGCCTGCAAGGCAGCATTGTCGACCGGTATCAGTTTTGTGCTGCCGGCAAATTGTTTTTCGCCGAGAAACACATCCTTAACATCGCCTGCGGAGATGATAATGCCGGAATTAGAAATGACAACCACGTCAGCCGCATAAGCAAACTGGGACAGCGACAAAACCAGCATGACGGCAGGGAAAAATCTGAAAGAAGTTGATTTCATGATGCTCGATCTCCTTTGGCTTAGAAGCGGAAAGCGTACTGTGCGAGCAGGCTGCGATAGCTGGAAGCAAGCCTTGCGC
>Ga0224495_10000546_pt1 | contig 29492 bp, 33 predicted proteins | sample SF_Jul11_sed_USG_FD_168128 | JGI IMG/M metagenome (GOLD analysis project Ga0224495, IMG submission 168128) | Sediment microbial communities from San Francisco Bay, California, United States - SF_Jul11_sed_USGS_4_1 | ecosystem: Environmental > Aquatic > Marine > Sediment | place: USA: California... | reverse complement strand
TTCGACTTTGCGTAAGTACTACTATATTTTTAAAGTCGTTCTCGCATCCACAAGGAACACGAAAACTTCCCAAAAACCAAGCACCTACACTCGTCGGTTGTTTGTTTTATCTTTTAAAGAACGGCTGCCCAGATAGCTACCTGAATTCTGGGGGGTTGCGGGGACAGGATTTGAACCTATGACCTTCGGGTTATGAGCCCGACGAGCTACCGAGCTGCTCCACCCCGCGTCAGCGAAGACCGCCAATATAGCAAAGCATTGCAAACTCGTCAAACACTATATGTATTTGGTAACGGAGTATGGCGATACCTCCCTGCCGGTCGGGCGGGGGAACCAACACTAATAAAGCCAAATCCGCCAACTCAATTCACGCGCACGCTCTCGGGTTTATGCAGCTCAGCCATGCAGAACAAAACACGGTATCATTAAGTATGGATACGTATATTGACTTGACCAACCAATGGGAAGAAGCCCTACAAACGAATTATTATGCGTTTCGCGTTGGATAGGCCCCATCAGTGCCATACTCACTGCACATCCAGCAAGCTTGAAAAGCTTGGCTATTCCGACCTAACGCAGATATCTCATAGGCATGTACGCCTTGCTCATACTCGGGTTACGATGTGGCTAATTTCTGGGGTTCCACTGGAATCACGGTTCGTCATCATTGTCAACGACATCACTGTTATTTTCCGGCGCGGTACTGATAATGAAAATTAAATTGGATATCACTTAACGCCATCATGCCAATGCATCCGCAAATAAATCCGCAACAATCTATCGAACTGCTCAAAGAACTGCACATTCTGACACGCGATGGCAAACTGAATCAGGACAGTCGCCGCAAATTGAAGCAGGTATATCACCTATTTCATTTCATTGAGCCATTGCTGGAGAAGGTACTAACTACCCAGACAAATCTGACATTGGCCGATCACGGAGCAGGGAAATCTTACCTTGGTTTTATTATTTACGATTTATTCCTGAAAGCGCGTGAAAGCGGACATGTATATGGCATTGAAACCCGCGAGGTTTTAGTTGAAAAATCCCAAGCTCTGGCAGCTAAGTTGGGGTTTCCTCGAATGTCATTTCTGAATGTCTCAGTTGAAGAATCTATACATTCACCACTTCTTCCTGAGCAAATAGATATCGTAACCGCTCTACATGCATGCAACACGGCCACAGACGATGCAATCAGATTCGCGTTGCACAAACAAGCCAAATATATCGTATTGGTTCCATGCTGTCAGGCAGAAGTGGCGATAGTATTGAACAAAAATAAGAATCAATCTTTCGGTAAAACACCGCTTTCTGAAATCTGGAGACACCCAATCCATACCCGTGAATTTGGCAGCCATCTCACCAACGTGTTGCGCTGTTTATTGCTCGAATCGCACGGCTACCAGGTCACCGTGACCGAACTGGTCGGCTGGGAACATTCGATGAAAAACGAACTCATCATCGCCCGCCATACCGGGGCGCCGAGAAAGAATGCGCAGGAAAGGCTGGAGCACATTTTGTGCGAGCTGAATCTGGAAGAACTACGGGATCGGTTTATTTACTGATTACGCCAATCTGATTCCCAGGCTCTTCATGAGACGGGATAAGCAATGGCTTGCACCCCCTTTTCAGGCACTACGCTGTTCAGCCCTTCCGGTTTTCGGCGTTACGCGCGTTTACAGCAGCCTGATAGCTGGCTTTGAATCCGATGGAGCATCCTTTTTCATTTGCTCGTCAAACGTGGCGAATTTTCTGGCACTATGACTGGATGCCATGTGCAGGGCGTCCGCGAAGTCCATGCCGTCTTCGCACCATTGCAGCGCTTGAGCGACCACCAGTGGTTGTTCGAGTTCGACATTGCCCAACCCGCCCAATTTTCGCAAGCCCCCAACAACGGTCTCGCGCTCAAGGCGATACAGGCGGCGCAATACCCATTCTGTTTCGAGCAAGACAGTCTTGGAAATGAAGATGGATTCTCTCTTGAACAACGCGGCGGCGCGTTTAGCTTGTGCCGCATCATCGCCGGTGAGCAGGCGCACCAAGACATTGGTATCAACGGCGTGCATGACGCACCTTGACTTCCGCCGTGATGGCCTTGTCCATTTCCTCCAGCGTGCGCGCCTTGCCGGCATACCTAGCGCAGCCTGCCACATCGTCGAGCGTGGTGGCGGAGAACGGCTTGAGTAGGCGCAACAGCACACCATCGCCCGTATCCTCAACGGCAAACTCGACCCCCGCCTTCCATTGATTTGCCGCACGGATCGAGGCGGGCAGGATGACCTGCCCCTTGCTGGATAGCTTGGTGGTTTCCATATTGCCGCCCCTCGGTAAGAAATAAGTAAGACATGCTACAGCAAGGGCTGCGGCATTGCAAATGTCTGTCGGCCAGAGCATCTGCCAATCAATATCTATGCGAGTTGCGCCTTACGAGCGTTACCGAAAACAACTCGACCCTAGCCCGATACTCATAAGTCAGCAATATAGGTGGCACTTTACGCGCCTCTCGTTCCCACGCAGAGCATGGGAACGATGCAATGCACCCCGAATTACTGACTGCTGTGTAAATATCCGTTCAACTTGACTTGGGTCGCACGGCCTTGGCTCGTAGCTCCGTGCAGTACATGGTTCCTACAAAGGCGTATGTCCAGCGCTCCTGGACTTCCACATTGGTGATGTAGTCGCCATCGGCCTCCACCTCGAGCGCCTGATAGGCGCGTTGCGCCCGGCCATTGATACCTATCGGAATCAAAAGTATAAGTTGAAAACCACAGGCTTCGGACGTAATCGTCCGCTCTACCCCAGCAGGAATGGGTCCGGCAACACGAGTGCCCAGTGTTACGGGGGCACCCGTGCAAGCGGCTAAGAGTGTGGCAGCTACGATGCTAACCAGTTGTCCATGGATATTTCTCATTTGATTGCCTCCCCACTTATCGTGACACAACGGCTGCTACCAATTCCCCACTCAAACCAATTTTCCTTCATTGTCACGTTGATTAGACTGGTGGCTCCCGGAACGCTGTTTATGGCATCTTGATATGCGCGTTCTACACGTGAATTGAGCCTAATCGGAATAAAGTTCAAAAACTGAGGACCGAGCAATAACGTTCCACAAGCGGAGCCTGTTGCTTCACCCAAACGCGAATATTGTTGGGGAGGTTTGGGTGAGACAGTGGTAAAGCCTGATGCACATCCGGCCAAAGTAGCACTCGCTACAATAAGCTGGATAGCGGATGTAAGATTAATTTTCATAGAGGCACACTCCCTTTTTAGTGTTGTAGCCCAGCGCTGCAAGATGCGGTGCATTCCTTACCGCATCCTACCGTGCTTCATATGGCGAAAGGCGCTACGTTTCCGTACCAACAGAAACCGTAGATTCAGGCGATTACTTCTTGGTGCAGAGTACCCTGCGAACCATGTCGTCTGCGCTACAGTCGTAATTGCCAGTTGGAGCAGAGGCTTTCCACTTCACACTTGACATGCCGCGATCAACATCTGTAACCGTCACTTGTTCTGGACTAACATTTCCACCAATAGAGCGAGCCGTTTCTCGCATGAGATTGGCGTCAGTATTTGCGCAGCCGTACATGAATATTGCAGCAATAGAAACGCCGATGACTTGAATATATTTTTTCATTTCTTCCCCTTTACTCCCAGTTGAAGACGCAAGGCAATGGCGGGAGCATTAACCACTGCCCAACGTAAATAGTGTCGTAGTCGCAACCCGGATGCAGGCCGAAGGCCTGAATCCGTGATACGCCAGACTCATTGTTTGTTAAGGGTAAATGTCCCACCGCTGGAGAATGACCCACCGCAAAGGCTAGAGCTGGTATACGTCCCCGACATTTGTGTGCCAGTAACGTTGGACGTAAAGTTCATGGTGATTGTGCAAGTCAAATACGTTGCGTTCATCACACCACTGAAAGTGGTACCCGACACGCTCGCATTAATGCTATTGATGCTATAGCAGAATCCCAAGCCATAGGTGTTGTCGGTGTATATCCCGCCGTTGCCGCTGACACTAGAGCCACTTTGAGATAGAGTCAGGTCAAATGTGTCAGTGCCCCCTCTATAATAATTGTTTGTCGATCCACTCCAGCTGCCTGCGATATTTAAGACAGCAGCACCCACAGTAAAGCTCACGGTACTGGTCGTGCTTGCCACTACATTATTGGCATCCTTGACCGAGAAGACCAGGTCCGCTGTTGTATAGGCGGCTGTTGGCGTCCCTGATACAACACCGGTGCTGGTATTAAAACTTAAGCCAATGGGTAATGTGCCTGTGTAGCTGTAGGTGTAGGGGGTTGCGCCGCCACTGGGTGTGAGTGGCGAGAAGCTCGCCATCGACGTGCCAACATTCAGGCTCTGTGCTGTAGTGGTTGCTGTCGCACTGATAGCGGCAGCCGTGTTACCTCCACCACTCCCGCCACCCCCACCGCATGCTGCAACAGCGATACCGAGAAATATTACCCAAAGCCATTTAGTCATTTTCAATTTTCTCTCCCGGATCGACGCTGCGAATGGCGCAATATCAACCAGATGGGTTTCTATCCTGCGCGGGTGTGTCTCACACTTCGCCTAAGCCAACAGATGAAAAACTCGATTTCTCGAAACGGCTCAGACTCGCACTCAAGCGCAGCCATAAGCCAGTCGATGGTGCTGCTGAGCTTGCCCTGCAGTTCAACCTCCGCCATTCAAAAGACTCTATTACTGCTCAATCAGCTCACAAATGGTTGACGGGGAAGGCCAGGCCGACTGCCGACAAGATTGATACGCTGGCAAACTGGTTGAATGTTTCGGCACATTGGCTGCGTTATGGTTCGCCCAATGATGTTAAACCGAAGCAGCCTGCAAGCCCATGGCGCACAAAATCTCAGGTGGAAAAAGAGGTCTCTCTTAGCGAAGCGGAAACGAAACTGATAGCGGAATTTCGGCGGCTCTCAACGCATCAACGTCATTTGATAGCCGAGTTAACGGAACAACTTTCGGTTGAACAGGAAATCTGGCCTGTGCAAGATTGATTCGTATGTTCTTCAAGCTTTGCGTGAGCACAAATAAGTTAAACAACGTGCCGGGCCAACGCCCACTCCACATGTTCCCGCACCAGCACAGACGAATATCCGGCGCGAGACTGTAACGCCGCGATGACCCCGGCGCTTGTCGGCGCATTGCCCAGCGCCACGGCGATGTTGCGCAGCCATTGCTCGTGGCCGATACGATAGATCGCGCTGCCTGCAAGTTTGCCCCTGAACTCGCCTTCGTCCCACGCGAACAACTCCGCCAGCGATACGTCGTCCAGCCCATGCCGTACCGCAAAATCGGGCTCCACCGTCGTTTGCGCAAAGCTATTCCATGGACACACCAATTGGCAATCATCACAACCATAGATACGATTTCCAATAAGTGGGCGAAACTCGATTGGAATGCAACCTTTTAACTCAATGGTGAGGTACGAGATACAGCGACGCGCATCCAGATGATACGGCGCAATGATCGCTTGTGTGGGGCACGCCTCAATGCAACGGGTACAGGTTCCACAGTGTTCCAGCTCTGGCTCATCTACAGGCAAGGGCAAATTCAAATATATTTCACCGAGAAAAAACCATGAACCATGTTCGCGGGTCAATAATAGGGTGTGCTTTCCGCGCCATCCCAAGCCGGATTTACGGGCCAATCCAACCTCCATTACTGGTGCGCTGTCGGTGAATACGCGTCCGTTAAACTCCACTACCGCCACGCGGATCTTGCCCTCCAACTTTGCCAAGCGACTACGTAATACCCTGTGATAATCACGCCCTAATGCATAGCGTGAAATATATGCTCGAGAACCTTCTGCCAGCACTTGTTCGCTATCGCACACTTGAGGTGGTAAATAATTCATTCGCAAAGATATGACCCGCAAAGTGCCCGGCACCAACTCGGAGGGACGACAGCGTTTTATACCATGATTTGCCATATAATCCATTTCACCGTGCATGCCGAGCGCCAGCCACTTTAGCAATCCGTTTTCCATCGCAGACAAATCGGTATCGCAAACACCGACAGCTTGGAATCCGAGCTCAAACGCCCATGCACGTATCTGCGTGACTAATGCCGAATAATTAACTTGTAGAGGACTTTCATTTTGCATAATGAGGATAATAGCCGAATCCACATGATTCTTGCGGACGAAGGCGCAACCGTCAAATTGGCGAAATATCTGGCAAAACAACTCAAACCGGGGTTGATATGTTACCTGCGTGGTGATCTGGGAGCTGGCAAAACCACCTTGGTGAGAGCCGTTTTAATGACACTTGGTTACAATGATCGAGTTAAAAGTCCCACTTATGCACTTGTTGAAACATACCACGTCGGTGGGTTAGACTTGCGTCACTTGGATCTGTATCGCTTGCATAACGAGACAGAATGGGAATCAGCCGGATTCAGAGATGAGTTCGATGGAAAAAACATCTTTTTTATAGAGTGGCCAGAACGAGCGCAAGGGTTCGTTCCAAAAGCCGACGTGGAAATCACCTTCAAAATTTTAGCGCAGAGCAGGGAAGTAACTATTTATGCAAACACCAATTTGGGCAAACAATGCATAGAGCAGTTGTAAAACTCACGCTACTACTGCCACTCCTGTTGTGGTTGCCTCAAGTTAATGCTGTCACGACTGTCAGTTCAACACGCTCGTGGCCTGCACAAGATTACACCCGCCTGACGATAGAATCCAACAAACCCATTAGTAACAACATGTTCATTATCGGCAATCCGGATCGCTTGGTGATTGATCTTGAAGATGTAGAACTCAACAAATCGCTGGATGATTTGACCGATAAAATCGGTGGCAATGACCCATACATCAAAACCGTGAGGGTCGGGCAATTCAAGCCTGGCGTGGTACGCCTAGTCTTGGATCTGAAAAGTGAAGTAAGCCCTCAAATTTTCTCACTCAAACCTGTCGGTGAATACGGTCATCGCCTGGTTCTTGATATTTACCCCTCCCAACCTTTAGATCCGCTAATGGCTCTACTTGAACAATCAAAATCCATAACTAAGGAAACCACAACCGATTCCATTGCAATTGAACAGGGCGCTGCTGGTGAAACATCTCAAAGCACACCCTCGGCATCAAAGGTGCCCGAATTACGCACGCGCACCCTGACCATAGCAATCGACGCGGGGCACGGCGGTGAAGATCCGGGAGCACGGGGAAGAAGAGGATCGCTGGAAAAAAACATCACGTTAGCGATTGCGCAAAAAGTGAAGGCACTGATCGACGAAACACCCAATATGCGAGGAATTTTGATTCGGGATGGCGACTACTTCATCCCGCTGAATGTACGCGTAGCCAAAGCGCGCAAGCTGAATGCAGACTTATTCGTCTCTATTCACGCTGATTCCTTCAAAAAATCCAAGGCGCGCGGCTCATCGGTATTTGCTCTTTCGGAACATGGGGCAACCAGTACGGCAGCACGCTGGCTAGCCAAGAAAGAAAATGAAGCGGATTTAATCGGCGGCGTGAATCTGGCAGTTCAAGATCCGTATTTAGCTCGCACTCTGTTCGATCTTTCGCAAACCGCCACAATTAACGACAGCATGAAGCTTGCCAAGCATGTACTGAATGAACTGGGAGACATAAACGACCTTCATCGCGGTCATGTCGAACAAGCTGGATTTGCGGTTCTGAAATCGCCTGAAATCCCGTCCATCTTGGTTGAGACCGCGTTTATAAGCAATCCCAGCGAAGAGCGCCGCTTGAATGATAAGAGTTATCAGTTGAAGCTCGCCAATGCGATTCTCAATGGTATAAAACGATATTTCGCACAAAACCCCGCCCTATCCAGACCAAAAATCGCTCAGACCGATTAGTGATAAAGCGGATTACTCGAATCCAGATTACGACCCATCTCAGCCACCCTTTGCCAAACTCCCTGCTCACCCAGTGACTTCAGCTGTTTTGCCACATCAAGAAAAGTTGAGCTATCCTCGCGAGCAAACAATATCCTCAATAACGTTAGGTATGTCTGGGGATTATGGGGGTTAAGCTTAATTGCCTCCCTGAGGGCCTCCTCTGCAAGTTTATCGTGGCCAAATCGCAGATAGATATCTGCTTCTTCAAGCATTTCATACTCGGGCGGCAATATTGATTGCATAGCAATCGGCTGTGGTTGTTGCCTTTGCTGCATTACTTCGATATCTGGAAGAATCTCACTCACCTGTTCAAGCCCTGAAGCTTTTTGAATATCTGCCTCCAAGAACTTTGTCGCTGGCTCGTTGCCTAGTGTGTCTACTGCACCACGATCTATGCCGCTCCTCGAGAAATGTAATGCCTTACGTCTACGTCTGTAATGCCAAGTCAATCCAGAGACGGCAAGCAGAAATGCCACCAACGTTAATAACCAATCCATTAAATCCAATTTAGTCGTACTATTATCTCCTACGGCCACAGGATGAAAGCTTGACTCAGTAATTTTCGGTTGATTATCCACAACCCTTTTACTGAGTCCTTCACCATCAACTCTTGATACTGCAATACCCACATTTGATAAACTAGTAGCAGAATTGACTTCTAAAGCATCCAAAGCGCCATCACCAAACGTCTTCAAGGTTGATAAAGATTGATTCTTCGATGAAGCTTTTTCGGGAATAACGACATTTAATTGCCTTTGTCTTTCTTTGATCATGCCCTCTATTGCAGCAATCTTGGCATTCAATTCATTAAGCTTTACCTCATTAGATGTTTGCTCCTGCTTTTTGCCATTATTACCATTTATCGAGTTGACTGAAGGCGCTAGCTCGCTAACCTTGACGGAAAGCGATGTCGAGAGCAACAAGGAAAGCTCGCCAAACAATCTGGTATTACTATTTGCGCCATTTTTTTCTACTGGAAGTAATAACACAGAATCAGATTTTGAATTCCCCCTGACAGACACAGACTGATGTCCAGCTGCGGGTGATAAAGCAGAACTCGACTTCTTGTTAAGTTTGAATATTTCTTTAGGAACACCACCTTCATTCAAGCGCTCCAACGCATTTACTTGACTGGCCAACAATCCAACTAAAATAAATATTCCTGACTGGATCGCCTTCTTGTAAAAGTGAAATGCCGTTATATGCATCAACATGCTCTGCTTTTATTGAATGATTTGATTAAAATTGAATTCCAGAATCAAGCCCTCAACCGACAAAGACTCCCGTCGAAAGGTAACGATCTCCCCGATCACAGACAATGAAAACAATCACCGAGTTCTCTACCTTACGCGAAATCCGCAACGCCACAGCCATCGCACCTCCTGACGATATCCCACAAAATATCCCCTCGTCTCGAGCCAGCCTGCGTGTCATTTTTTCGGCTTCGCTCTGACTTACATACTCCAGCTTGTCCACATTTCTGCCGTCGTAAATCTTTGGCAAATAGTCCTGCGGCCATTTTCGTATGCCTGGAATTTGTGCGCCTTCTTCCGGCTGCACACCGATAATTTCAACGGCAGAATTTTTCTCTTTAAAGTAACGCGAACACCCCATGATAGTTCCTGTGGTTCCCATGCTACTAATAAAATGGGTGAGCTTGCCATCAGTGTCGCGCCATATCTCAGGAGCAGTGCCTTCGTAATGCGCAAGAGGATTATCTTGGTTAGCAAATTGATCAAGGATAACTCCCTTGCCCTTGTCAAATAACTGCTCTGCAGTATCACGTGCCAGTTCCATACTGCCTTCTCTGGAGGTCAACACCAGTTCCGCACCAAACGCGAGCATCGCCTGACGCCGCTCAACACTTTGATTCTCTGGCATTACCAAAATCATCTTGTAACCCCGCATTGCCGCCGCCATGGCAAGTGCGATGCCGGTATTTCCGCTGGTTGCCTCAATCAATGTATCGCCCGGCTTGATATCTCCCCGCTGCTCGGCGTGATTTATCATCGATAATGCCGCACGATCTTTCACCGATCCTGCAGGATTATTTCCCTCCAGCTTCGCAAGCAACACATTGCTGGTGTCGCCATGAATACGCTTTAATCTGACCAGAGGCGTATTACCTACAAAATTTTCTATGGTTGGATACTTCATATATTCCCAACAAATACGAGTTATTTCATTCTATTTTTTTACCATCTGCTCCACATACTTTGCTGTTCCTTGCTCAACAGTCAGGAACGGCTCCACATAACCGCTATCGCGCAGAGCGCCAATGTCAGCTTGCGTGTAACTCTGATATTTGCCACGGAGTGCTTCAGGAAATGGAATATATTCAATCAGCCCCTGTTGCTGCAATTCGGCAAGACTCAATATTGGTTTACTTCCTGCCTGACGAAGGGCGTTGATAGTTGCCGCTGCTACATCGTTAAAGCTCTGTGCCTGCCCCGTACCAAGATTGAATATACCGGATTGTTGTGGATGATCGAGAAAATACATGTTCACCTTAACCACGTCCTCAATTGAAACAAAGTCACGCAACTGCCCACCATTGGCATATCCATCACACCCCTCAAACAACCTCACTTTCCCATCAGCCCTATACTGATTAAAAAAGTGGTACGCAACCGATGCCATTCTCCCCTTATGCTGCTCCCGTTGTCCGTAGACATTAAAGTAACGCAGGCCAACTATCTGCGATCCTCGCTTGTGCCAGCGGCGGCGAACAATCTGATCAAACAGGAATTTCGAGTAAGCATAAACATTCAGCGGTGATTCGAACTCGCGGCTTTCTTTAAACACTCCGCCCCCACCATACACAGAAGCAGAGGATGCATAAAGGAATGGCACCTCCTCATTCTGGCAGTAATTCAACAACTCCAGAGTGTACCGGTAATTGTTTTTCATCATGTAACGCCCATCGGTCTCCATGGTGTCGGAGCAGGCACCCTGATGCAGTACTGCACTAACCAATCCATCAAAGAATCCTTCCTGCAATTTCCCAAGAAAATCGTCCTTATCAAAATAATCAGCAATTTCGCAATCCACTAAATTCCTGAACTTATCTGCATTCCTTAAGTGATCAACAGCGATGATATTGTTCTCTCCTCGCTCATTAAGCGCCTTTACCAAGTTGGAGCCAATAAAGCCAGCAGCCCCTGTTACGATGTAATACATGACAACATCTCCTTATTTTTCCAGGATATACACGGCGCGATGTACCTCTATTCGACCATGTCCCGAATAATCTCTTCTCGACTGACCACTGCTGTACCCAGCTTACCCACCACAATACCGGCAGCACGATTTGCGATGCGCATCGCATCCGGTAGATCAGCACCGCTAGCCATCATCACCGCAAGGGTAGCGATCACTGTATCACCCGCACCACTTACATCGAATACTTCACGAGTTTGTGTCGGCTCGTGCAACACTTCATTAGCACGATACAGATTCATGCCGTCCTCACTACGCGTAACCAACAGCGCATCCAGCTGCAACTCCGTACGCAGTCTTTCCGCTTTAACATTGAGCTCTGCATCACTTTTCCAACTACCCGCCACTTCGCGAAACTCGCTACGATTTGGCGTAAGCAAGGTTGCGCCTCGATAACGGGCGTAATCATCCCCCTTTGGATCAACCAAAACTGGCTTACCTGCAGCACGCGCTAATTTCATCATCTCTGCAATATGGGCCAACCCCCCCTTGCCGTAATCGGACAAGATCACCACATCAGCAAGGGGCAACTGAACGCGAAAATCCGCCAATGCAGCATGCAGCACCTCATGACTGGGCGGAGTTTCAAAATCTATTCGCAACAACTGTTGATGGCGGGCGATAGCACGCAGTTTGATAATAGTGGAGATTGTATCGTCACGGTGCAGCAACGCGTTAAGATTATTGTGCTCGTTAAGCAGTTTTTCAAGGCATGCACCAGCTTCGTCGTTTCCGACCACCGACAATAGTGTTGCTTGCGCACCAAGTGCTGCAATATTTCGTGCCACATTTGCGGCACCGCCCGGACGTTCCTCTACCAGATCAACCTTAAGTACCGGCACCGGTGCCTCCGGCGAGATACGATTCACATCGCCGAACCAGTAACGATCCAGCATCACATCTCCGACCACCAGCACCTTTGCATTTTCAAATTTCGGCAATTCACTCATGCCCGCTCTCCGACTTTACGATCCATTTGTTCTCAATCCCGGTTAAAACCTGCATTCAGTAATGTGATGTATCACGCCCCGGCTATTTCATTGTTTATATCAAGCAAAACCTGCAGCGGATCTGCAGCCTGGGTGATGGGGCGTCCGATAACCAGATAGCTTGAGCCGCTCTCCATCGCGGCTCGCGGTGTCATGATACGCAGTTGATCGTCTGTAGATGCATCGGCAGAGCGAATACCCGGAGTAACCAGACAAAATCCCGCCCCTGCATTTTTGCGCAATATAGCAGCCTCCCGCGCAGAGCAAACCACACCGTCCATACCACTAGCCTGAGCCAATCCTGCCAGACGCAACACTTGCTCCTCGGCCGTTGCGGTGATGCCCAATTCCACCAAGTCTGACTCAGACATACTGGTTAATACCGTCACAGCGATCAATTTAGGCGGCTTTGTAAAATTTGCCAACCCCTCGCGCGCTGCTTCCATCATGCGCCTGCCACCGAAAGCATGCACATTGACCATCCACACACCCAATGATGCAGCGGCCTTGCAGGCATGAGCCGTAGTATTGGGAATATCATGAAATTTCAGGTCGAGAAAAACTTCGAAACCGCGCTGATGTAATTGCTCTATCAATATAGGCCCAGTAGCGGTAAATAATTCCTTTCCAACTTTCAATCTGCACAGGGACGGATTTATTCGATCTGCAAACGCCAGCGCAGAATCGGCCGCAGGGTAATCCAGCGCAACAATAATTTTTGAATCACTTTCAGCAGAATTCATCCGAGAGTTCCAGTTTCCTCGTTACGGCGTGGGGAATAACTATCCCACGCATGGCAAGCCGGACAGTGCCAATAAAACTGACGCGCCTTAAAACCGCAATTATTACAGTGATAGGTAGCAAGATTTCGTGTGCGTTTATGAACCAAATCTTTTACCAACTCAACATCTGCACGATGCTCCATCGACACTTCCAACAACCTTGCTTCCAGCAATTTATCAAGTCCCAGTAACGTCGGGTTGCGTTCTAGTTCATCGCGCACCAATTTGTACGCCGCTTTGGACCCTTCATTTTTCAGCACGCCATCGAATACTACGTTCATGAGATCAAGTGAATGATATTTGCTCAAGTAATCACGCAACAAAACCAATCCATCTATCTGCCGACCCATAGCACGATAAGCATTCAATAAACGTTCCGCCACCAATGGCAGATAAAGCGGATCCTGATTCTCGATATTCTTCCAAATCCCGATAGACTCCTCATGCAACCCATCGCTCTCGGCCATATCCCCCATCATCATGGTAGCGCGCACTGCATTTGGATAATCACGCAAAGCCTGCTGCAAATGTTCTCGTGCTACACTTAAATTACCCTGTGAAATCTCATCACTTGCCAATTCGCAATAAAAAAATGACGCCTGCTTCCCAAAATTTTCACCGGATTCCGCATCCAGCCGTTTTGCAACCGCAATCGCTTTGAGCCAATCATGTTCCTTTTGAAACAACTCCAGCAAAAACTCAAGGGACTGCTTGCTATACGACGTTCCCGCCAACTCGCTGAACAAACTCTCGGCTCGATCCAGAATCCCTGCCTTCAAGTAATCCTGAGCCAATTCAAAAATCGCCTGTTGTCGTTTGTTGTCATCCAGATCAACCCTGTCAACAAGATTGTGGTGCATTCGCAGGGCACGATCCACCTCGCCGCGACGGCGAAATAAACTTCCCAACGCGAAATGTAGTTCGACAGTCTGGGGATCTATTTTGACCACCTCGATAAACGCCTCAATGGCTTTATCCTGTTGTTCATTCAACAGAAAGTTCAATCCCTGAAAATACGATCTCGGCAACGCGCTTGACTCGGAAAGCAACTCTTTAATATCAAGGCGTGCGGCCAGCCATCCCATCCCAAAAAACAGCGGGAACACCAGCAACATCCAGAGCTCAAATTCCATAATTCAGTGATCCTTTTCAGGACAGTTGGTTTGGTGGTTATTACGCTTGCTTGACTTCATCAGGCATTCTTTCGATCTGGAGATCACGTTTCAAGCGTGATATTTCCCGACGCTGCCTAAATACATTTACCAACATCGTTAGCACCCCAACACCCGCGCCCATAGAAAAAAACATCAGCAGTACAAACACTAGCGGTAACTGCCACTCATAGCCGAAAAAATAGCGCACTGTGACTGACTGATCATTTTTCACTGCAAAACCAAGCAGCGCAATAAACAATACGGTTCTCCAAAACCAATTAATATAGCGCATGGCACACCTCGAATAACCTGCCGCAACGATAGCATAAAAAATGGCGGCTATACCTTACGATATGCCGCCAAACAAGCTTCGCGAAAAAATCAGGATTTACGCTCGCAAACCCTTTCTCGCAACTCCTTGCCCGCCTTAAAATGCGGAACATACTTGGCTGGCACTTTCACTTTGTCTCCCGTCTTGGGGTTTCGACCCTGACGCGGAGGGCGATAGTTAAGCGCAAAACTCCCAAAACCGCGAATCTCGACACGCCCGCCACGCGACAAAGTTGCGGACAAAGCATCCAGAATTACCTTTACAGCGAGCTCCGCATCCTTAGCTAATAATTTTGGATGCAACTCAGCAAGCCTGGCAATCAAATCCGAACGAATCATGGCACTCCCCTCTTAAGCTTCAGTCTTGCTGCCGCTCATCTTTGCTTTCAGCAACGCGCCCAGATTAGTAGTACCGGCATTCGCATTACTCTCGGCGGAAACCTTCTGCATCGCTGCAGCATCCTCTGTTTTGTTCAATGCCTTGACCGACAAATTGATACCGCGATTCTTGCGATCCACATTGATAATAACAGCGGTCACACTATCGCCTTCCTTGAGGTGATTTCGAATGTCTTCGACGCGGTCAGCGGACACTTCGGAGGCTTTCAAGTATGCTTCGACATCGCCATCCAGCGTAATTACGGCACCCTTTGCATCAAGCGATTTCACAGTTCCGGTAACCATTGCGCCTTTTTCATGATTAGAAGCAAAGCCGCCAAACGGATCACCTTCCATCTGTTTGATACCGAGAGATATACGCTCGCGCTCTACGTCAATCGCCAATACAACCGCCTCGACTTCATCGCCCTTCTTATAGCTACGCACCGCTTCTTCGCCCGGCTGACTCCATGACAGATCGGACAAGTGTACCAAGCCGTCAATACCGCCATCCAGACCAATAAACACGCCGAAATCAGTGATGGACTTGATTGCGCCCTTAACTCTGTCGCCCTTCTTGTGGTTGATCGCAAAATCATCCCAAGGGTTGGACTGGCACTGCTTCATACCCAGAGAGATACGGCGGCGCGCCTCATCGATCTCCAGGATCATCACTTCGACTTCGTCGCCCAGAGAAACAACTTTGGAGGGATGTACATTCTTGTTGGTCCAGTCCATTTCGGAAACGTGTACCAACCCCTCAATACCTTGCTCAATCTCAACAAACGAACCGTAGTCGGTCAGGTTGGTCACCTTGCCAAACATGCGTGTGCCTTGCGGGTAACGACGTGCCAGACCATTCCAAGGATCATCGCCCATTTGTTTAATGCCGAGGGATACGCGATTCTTCTCTTGATCGAATTTAAGAATTTTGGCTTCTACTTCGTCGCCAACATTCAACACCTCGGACGGATGCTTGACGCGACGCCATGCCAGATCGGTGATATGCAACAGGCCATCGATGCCGCCCAAGTCAACAAACGCACCATAGTCGGTGATGTTTTTGACCACGCCTTTGACGATCGCGCCTTCCTTGAGACTATCCATGATCGCTTCACGATCCGCTCCCATTGATGCTTCCAGCACTGCACGACGTGACACGACCACGTTGTTTCGTTTGCGATCCAACTTGATAACCTTCAGCTCCATCGTCTTGTTTTCGTATGGCGTTGTATCCTTGACCGGACGGATATCCACAAGTGAACCCGGCAGGAACGCACGGATACCGTTGACCATCGCGGTCAGACCGCCCTTGACCTTGCCACTTACGTAGCCTTCAACGATCTTGCCCTCTTCCATGGCGACTTCCAATTCGTGCCATGCCGCCAGACGTTTGGCTTTTTCACGAGACAGCTTGGTCTCGCCATAACCGTTTTCCAGAGATTCAATCGCAACAGTGACAAAATCACCCGCAGCGACTTCTAATTCTCCTTGAGCGTCGAGAAACTCTTCGATCGCGATTAAACTTTCGGACTTCAGTCCGGCATTTACCACCACCATGTTGTGATCTACGCGCACGACTTGTGCGGTAATCAGCTCACCTGCGCGCATTTCCTTGCGCGTCAAGCTTTCTTCAAACATTGCGGCGAAACTATCTGGGTTTTCTACTGCTGCTGCGGTTGCGGTTGCGTTCATCGGATACACCTAAGAGAAAATTTCTGTCCTTGACGACAGAGGGTTAGTTTAAAGTTCCCGGATGACGGAGAGTCAAATGGGGCCTGATTTTTGCCGCCTTACACCAAGTTTCGCGTCAACGCTCCTCGATACGCCTGTTCGATGTTCTGTACCGCTTCATCAATACTAAGCGAGGTGGTATCCAGCAGCCTTGCGCCTGGCGCCTGTTTCAGTGGAGCCGCGCTGCGTTGAGTATCTCTCTCATCACGTGCCCGGATATCCAGCAAAAGGGCGGCGATATTAGCATCCATTCCTTTTTCTTTCAACTGCTTATAACGGCGCTCTGCGCGTGCCTCTGCGCTGGCAGTCAGAAATACTTTCAATGATGCATCCGGAAACACCACCGAAGCCATATCACGCCCATCGGCCACCAGGCCGGGAGCCCTTCGGAAAGCACGCTGCCTGTCCAACAATGCTGCGCGTACCCTCGGCAACGCCGCCACCTTGGAGGCAGCTGCGCCGGCCTGCTCGGTACGCAACTCATCGCCCACCTTCACGCCATTAAGCCAGATGTTCTCGCCCTCGAAAAGGATGTCCATCTGTCCCGCCAACTCCGCCAGTTGCGACTCGGCATCAAGGGCGATGCCGCGCTGTTGCGCCGCAAAACCCAATACTCGATACATCGCACCGCTGTCTAAAAAATGATAACCAAGTATACTGGCCACGCGTTGCGCCACGGTACCCTTTCCCGAAGCCGACGGGCCGTCAATCGCGATCACCGGAACCGCCTGCGTCACAGAAGTAAGGGCAGTAAAAAATTCGGGGAAAGTCTTTGCAACACAGCCCGGATCATTGATACGTATTCCCTGCTTGCCAAACGCCGCCAGCGAGAAGCACATCGCCATCCGGTGGTCATCGTAAGTATTGATAGCGGCGTGTTTGATCTGTACGGGCGGCGTAATACGAAGATAGTCTTCTCCCTCCTCCACCGTCGCCCCAACCTTGCGCAACTCCGTCGCCATCGCCGCGATGCGGTCGGTCTCCTTAACCCGCCAGCTGGCGATGTTGGCAAGTCTGGTCGTGCCCTCGGCGAACAGAGCCACCACCGCCAATGTCATCGCCGCGTCGGGTATGTGGTTGCAATCCAAATCAATAGCTTTCAGTTTGCCGTCCTTCGGTGCTGAGGCCTGCATCCAGTTCGGCCCCTGTTCAATTAGCGCACCCATCAATGCCAACGCATCTGCAAAGCGCACATCGCCCTGTATACTTTCACTACCCACGCCCTCGATACGAACCGGCCCCCCGCAGATTGCACCCGCCGCCAAAAAATAGGAGGCCGACGATGCATCGCCTTCCACATAAATCGTACCGGGACTCTGATAAGACTGGCCACCAAATATCACAAAGCGTTGCCAGCCCTGCCTTTCAACCTTGACTCCGAAACGCGCCATCATCGCAAGCGTGATTTCGACATAGGGTTTGGATATCAACTCGCCGACAATCTCGACACTCACTGTCCATCCCAATAGCGGCAACGCCATCAACAGGCCAGTGAGAAACTGACTGGAAACATCGCCGCGCACCTGCACCATATCACCTGCCAACACAGCAGGCGCAATCAGCAATGGTGGGAAGCCTTCATTACTCAGATAGCGGATGTCCGCACCCAACTGGCGCAACGCATCGACCAGATCTGCAATGGGTCGCTCATGCATGCGCGCCACACCGGAAAGCTTGTAGTCACCTCCAGATAACGCCAGCACCGCTGTCAGTGGGCGAAACGCCGTGCCCGCATTACCCAGGAAAAATTCTGCCTGTTTGATTGGGAAATTACCGCCGCAGCCGGTCACCCGATAAGCATTACCGTCCAGCGCATCGACCTTCACTCCCAACAAGCGCAAAGCATCCAGCATACGCTCCGTATCATCCGACAGCAGCACATCGCGCACATCGGTTGTACCGGCAGACAAGGCAGCCAGAAGCAACACGCGATTGGAAATGCTTTTCGAACCGGGCAACGTTATAGAGCCACGCGCACTTAACAGCGGAGGAAGAACAATGAAATTGTCAGAGGTCATGACGGTTGAATTGCGTGAATGATCGTAAAAGGGCGATGATACCGTAAAGCAATAAATCGGGGATGAACTGCGATTGAACTATGATATGCGCAAGCCACACTTACCCAGAGTCACGGATGTGTTGTTAGATCGGCTATCAAGCTTTCATGCAAATCAATCCGCAAGGTTTGTAGACCACTTAATGATGAGACTGAAGAAGCTTTTGGTGCCAAATATATTCATTAATCATTTCTGCGCTTGGTTCTGCAGCACTCGACCTTTATTGTCAGCGTTTCAATTCGGAAAGGCGCTTTTTCAGCCAGCTATATTGCCTCAAGTAGATCAAATCTTCCTTTCTTGACTCCATCACCTTGATCAGGCGCTCCACAAGCTCCACTTCGGATGGACTTCCGACCAGTTTCAAATCAAGGCTGCCCGGATCCCGGCTCTGCATCAACTTGCTCGGATAGAGATAGCTCCCCATAAAATAAAGACCCGGCTCATCTACCCGGATTGCTCCATCACCTTGCTTACCCATACGATAAATAAACTTGTTCTCATCATCGCCATATGCATATATCTGGTAGGTTCCCGGCTTGACACCCAACTGCCAGAATAGTCCGCCTCTTTCTGTCCATGCGTTGCGTTCAACCGTAGTATCTACATCGCTAACCGGCTCGCTAAATCTCCTGATAGAAGCAACCTTAAGTGGCGAGGGGGCTGCACTCATATCTATATAGCCGTACACCATCGAAACCGTTTCATCCCATGGGTCAACGGGTGGTGTTGCACAACCACTAAGCAAAATTCCAAGTGTCGCTGGCAAAAACGATAATAAACGAACGAATCTCATGTCACCTCCCACAAAGTTCAAGCGTTGCCATAGAACAACCGGAGCCAAGTATCGCATCAAAATACGTCGGCCGCCGATGTTTACACCAACCCTTTTAACTGCTAATTTTCTTCACCTCGGCCTGCACATCCCCATTCGAAAAGGTGATCTTCAACCCCGCGCCAACCACCAATTTTCTGGCATCCGATACCACACCACCACTGCCATCCTGCACCATGCTGTAACCGCGTGCCATGACTTGCTTGGGGTCAAGCAAGGCCAAGTGTTGCGCAATATTATTCACCCGCGCCTCCCACTGAGCCAGCGCGGCATGCACTACGGCTCCCAAACGTTGGTCAATACCAGTGTGGCGATCTTGCAAGCGTGTGAAGTCACCGCAAGAGGTACGCAAACGTTGAGCCGATGCTTGCCATTGCCAGTGCTGGTATTGCTTGCGATGGTCATATGCGCGCCGCATGCGCTGCTGCAACTGATCCAACTGCCGATTCTGTCGTTGTAATTGTTGCGCAGGATGCACCAGCATGCGCTGAAAATAGTCCAGCGCTTGCTGTGCATTTTGCAAACGGTTGTGCTGCGCACGCTGCAGGTGCAGCGTCTGATCCCGAAGCACCCCGAGCAGCGCATGGCGATCCGGAACAACCTGTTGCGCCGCAGCGGTGGGGGTCGGCGCACGTTCGTCGGCCACAAAATCGGCAATGGTAAAATCGGTCTCGTGGCCAACGCCCGAGACAATCGGGATTTTGCTGGCGGCAATTGCACGCGCCACCACTTCCTCATTAAACGCCCACATATCCTCAATACTGCCGCCTCCACGACACAGGATCAGCACATCACATTCAGCGCGTTGATTAGAAATCCTGATGGCACATGCGATCTTTTCAGCGCTGTCGGTACCCTGCACCGGAGTGGGGTACAGCACGACCGGAACATTGGGCAAGCGCAACCCCAATGTACTGAGTACATCTCGCAATGCGGCGGCTTGAGGCGAGGTGACGATGCCTATGCATCTTGGAAAAACGGGCAACCGCCGCTTGCGTTCAGGGGCAAACAATCCTTCGCCCTGCAACAATTGCTTCAGCCTCTCGTATCGCTCGTACAATATCCCGAGCCCTGCCGGACGAACCTGCTCGACAGCTAACTGAAAGTCGCCGCGTTGCTCATATAAAGTAGCGACGGCTAATACTTCAACCGACTGCCCATTGTTAACCTGTTGCCCCAGCAATTGATTTTTATTCCTGAACATCACGCACCGAACTTGCGCCTGATTATCTTTTAAGGAAAAATATAAATGTCCCGATGCCGCCCTGACCAAATTTGAAATTTCCCCCTTCACCCACAGTAATGGAACGTTACTTTCCAGCAACTGTTTGATTGCAAAGTTGAGTTCAGCCACACGAAAAACACGCGACTTTTCTTCAGAAAAAAAGTTCGAATTCATATTGACAACCTGAAATAATCCACAACTCTAGGAAATTCGCCACTTTGCAGCACCCCTTCCAAAAAACGATATGCAACTTACGATAAGTTATTGTTTTAATACAAAATAAATGCAACGCAAAAAATAGGCAAACTAACAAAACTCCTTTCACTGTGCCGCACTTGAGCGTTACAGCAGAGAGTAATCCACAAAGTTACCCACAGGTTTTGTGAGTAAACATAAATACCCTTTATCAAATGGCATGTTAGCAAAACACCGCTCAAGAAAAACCTGAGAAATCTTGCTCAACTGGATGTGACACGTTAGAGTTGCGACCTGATAATTTAAGCACATTTGGAGAATCCGCGTGTTTGCAATCGTTGAAGCGGCCGGCTGGCCGATCTGGTTTTTAATACTGGCATCCATCATCGCCGTCGGTTTGATCATAGAACGGCTGTTGTTTTTGCGCAGCAGTCGTATCGCCCCTCCCACCCTTCTGAACGAAGTCGTCAAAGAACTCACGAACCGCGGAGTCAGTGACGGCATGTTAACCAAACTGGCCAACAGTTCACCGCTGGGAGAAATTTTTGCAGCCGGACTCAAAAACATCAAAAGCACACCAGAAGTAATGAAGGAATCCATTGAGGAAGCCGGACGTGCAGTCTCTCACGATTTAAATCGTTTCCTAAGCGCCCTAGGGACAATCGCCTCAATCGGCCCTTTGTTAGGCCTGTTCGGCACCGTGGTCGGCATGATTGAAATATTTGGCTCACAAAACCCCGCGGGTAACAGCCCGGCCATCCTCGCACACGGAATTTCCGTAGCACTCTACAACACCGCTTTCGGACTGATCGTAGCGATTCCAAGCATGATCTTCTACCGTCATTTTCGCGCCCGTGTCGACAGCCTGACTATCGAAATGGAACAACAAGCCATCAAACTGGTCGAGATCGTGCACGGTCAACGCAAAGGTTAAGGCAATGAACTTTCAACGTGGACAAAGCCGCGAGGAGCCCGAAATCAATTTGATCGCTCTGATCGACGTGTTGCTGGTCATACTGATCTTTCTGATGGTTACGACCAGTTATGCCAAGTTTTCCGAATTGCAGATCAACTTGCCGGAAGCTGGCGGAGATGCCGCCACTTCCCAGGCAAAACCCATCAATGTCTCAGTTGATGCCTCCGAACACTATGCCGTCAACAACCATGGTTTATCATTTACCGGTGTGGAATCAATGGCGGCCTCCCTGAAAAATGCCGCCGGCAGCCAGACCGACCCCACCATCATCATCAACGCCGATGCCAAAGCCCCACACCAGTCTGTTATCAACGTAATGGAAGCCGCCAGACAGGCAGGTTTCGGCCGCATCACCTTCACCACCCAAAGCCAGCCCAAGTAAGCATCAAACACATGCACTGGCTGGAACACCACTGGTACCACACCACCAAGCTGCACCTGATCCTTATCCCGATCAGCCTGATTTTTCGAACATTGGTAGCGTTGCGCCGCGCGATGTACCAGAACGGCATGCTGGCCAGCGAGCAGCTATTGCTTCCCGTCATCGTGGTTGGCAACATCAGTGTGGGCGGAACCGGAAAGACTCCCCTCACGCTTACTTTGGCCGAGCACCTGATCGAGTCCGGTTATCATCCGCTCATTATCAGCCGAGGCTACACCAAAAACACGAGCCACATTGGCAATAGAAGGAAAGCCTCTTTGCCGCGACAGGTCAGCGCAAGCAGCGAAGTGCAAGCGGTGGGCGACGAGCCGTTGCTGATGGCTCGCCGCAACGTTTGCCCGGTCTGGGTTGGCAGAGATCGCGTCGCCACCGCGCATGCAGCTCTGGAAGCGCATCCTGAATCCGATGTCATTGTGTGCGATGACGGTTTGCAACACTATCGTTTGCGGCGCGATGTTGAGATCGCCGTCATCGATGCTGTACGAGGATTCGGCAATGGCAGGCTGCTCCCCGCCGGGCCTTTGCGTGAGCCGGTATCGCGGCTTCAGTCAGTTGATGCAGTAGTGGTTAATGGTAACGACGCTGAACCCGGCCAATTTGCAATGATGATGACCGGCGACATGTTCTATAACCTCAATGATCCCAGCCAATCTGCCACAGCAGCGCATTTTCAATCGACAAGAAACCACGCCGTGGCTGGAATTGGCAATCCGCAGCGTTACTTCCAACACCTTGAAAAACTTGGAATTGCGTTCATACCTCACGATTTTCCGGATCATCACCCCTACTGCACCGCCGATCTCGAATTTTCAGAGTGCGATGCGATACTCATGACCGAAAAAGATGCGGTAAAATGCATCCCATTCGCCGATGCGAGATTTTGGGTGTTGCGTGTGGATGCCAGAATCGATTCATCCCTGCTCGACCACATACTGAGAAAAATCGAACCCTATGGACGCCAAACTGCTTGATATTCTCGTTTGCCCACTATGCAAATCCCCGCTGATCTATCAAAAGACCGCGCAGGAGCTGATTTGCAAGGCGGATCGGCTAGCCTTCAAAATCGAAGATGATATTCCGGTGATGCTGGCCGATGAAGCACGCAAACTCACCGCTGAAGACATAGAAGCCCTTCGATGACCGATTTCCATGTCGTCATACCCGCCCGGCACGCCTCAACCCGCCTGCCCGGCAAGCCGCTGTTGCCGATCGCGGGCAAGCCGATGGTGATAAGAGTTGCCGAACAGGCAACCCTGAGCGGCGCACAAGAAATATGGATTGCAACCGACCACCAAGCGATTCTCAACATAGCGCACCAACATGGATTTAAAGCCTGCCTGACCAAAGACACCCACACCAGCGGCACAGATCGCATCGCCGAGGTGGTTGAACAACAGGGCTGGCCTGACGAAAGCATTGTGGTGAATGTTCAAGGTGACGAACCGCTGATTCCGCCGGAATTGATACGTTCCGTCGCAGAACATCTGCACCGGCATCCGGAATGTTCGATAGCCACCGCATGCCACGCGATCCATGATGAGGCATCAATGCGCAATCCAAACATCGTCAAGACAGTGCTCGACAAACACGGCAATGCGTTGTATTTCAGCCGCGCGCCGATTCCCTACCCGCGTGACGCTTTTGCCCAACAGCAACCCTTGCCTGCCGAACTGCCGGTACTGCGCCACATCGGTATTTATGCATACCGGGCAAGCTTCCTGCGCGACTTTGGAAATCTGGCTCCGGCCGAAATAGAACACTTTGAAGCACTGGAACAATTGAGGGCGCTGTATCACGGTTACAAAATAGGTGTATTCTTTGCCAAGCAGGCTCCGCCAGCAGGAGTGGATACCGAACAGGATCTGCACACGGCACGACAAATTTTTGAAGCATCAATCCGAGGGGAAAAATCATGAGATTAATACTACTGGGTCCACCGGGTGCAGGAAAAGGTACGCAGGCAAATTTCATCAAAGAAAAATTCAACATCCCTCAGATTTCCACCGGAGACATACTGCGCGCGGCAGCCAAGGCAGGTACACCGTTGGGTATCGCGGCGAAGAAGGTTATCGATAGCGGTAATCTGGTTTCCGATGAAATCATTATCGGCCTGGTAAAGGAACACCTCAAGGAGCCAGACTGCGCCAACGGTTTCCTGCTTGATGGGTTTCCACGAACTATCCCGCAAGCTCAAGCAATGAAGGATACCGGCATCCATATTGATTTCGTGGTCGAAATGCAAGTGGCCGACAGTGCAATCATAGAACGCATGAGTGGACGGCGCGTCCACCTCCCTTCGGGTCGCTCGTATCATGTGGTATTCAATCCACCGAAGGTAGAGGGCAAAGATGACATCACAGGCGAAGATCTGACCCAGCGTCCGGATGATATAGAGGACACCGTCATCAAACGCCTCATTGTCTACCATGACCAGACCCAACCCCTGGTACAGTATTACACGGCATGGGAAAAATCCGGCGATGCACAGGCTCCCAAGTGCATCTCAATCCCCGGCACTGGCGGCGTCGAAAGCATACGCAACAAAATTTTCGCCGCGTTGACCGGCAATTAACCATGCCCAGCAAACCCGTCCTCACACTGGAAGACGCGAAGCGTGTCGCGGCAGCGGCAGATGCCGAAGCGAGAAGCAACGGCTGGCGCGTCGCTATCGCCGTGGTCGATGACGGGGGCCATCTGATCTATATGGAGCGCAGCCATGACACCCACTTTGGCAGCGTAGAAACCGCGATCTGCAAAGCACACGCTGCCGCCGCGTTCCAACGCCCGACCAAAACATCCGAAGATGCGGTAATGAGCGGGCGATTGATACATCTGTCCCTGCCCGGCGTAATCCCTGCCGAAGGCGGCATTCCGCTTTTGCTCGGCGAAACCGTCGTTGGAGGCCTTGGAATAAGCGGTGTACGCTCATTTCAGGACGGTCAAATTGCCGCTGCCGGTGCAGCGGCGTTAACACAACGATAACCACCATTAAAAAGCAAGGTGTCGCTTCAGACGATTCTCCAGCGGCCACCTTCCGGTTGGTATCAATAAAGCACTTGCCTGACCAAACTTAACTGCCATCAAACCCTGTGCACAACAGCTTTGCAGACCCGCACAAAAATAATCATGCCATCTAGCGCAATCCACAGTATCCTAGTAACCTGATTCGCCGGTGAATGCTCTTAACGGGTGTTTTGTATCGAAGGTACTAGTTGATTTATCTAATTCAGGGAGGGATAGTCATGTCAGGTGGTCTTGGATTTGCTTTGTTATGCGCCATAGTTGCAATCTTGTACGGTGTATTTTCCATCAAATGGATAATCGGCAAGTCTGCCGGTAATGAAAAAATGCGCAGTATTGCCGCCGCGATTCAGGAAGGCGCCTCTGCCTACCTGAATCGACAATACACAGCCATCGGCATCGTGGGTGCCATTCTGTTCGTCGTTATTCTGATCACGCTCAAATGGCCGACCGCTGTCGGCTTCGCAATCGGCGCAATCCTTTCCGGCCTGACCGGCTATATTGGCATGAACGTGTCGGTACGAGCCAATGTACGTACTGCAGAGGCCGCCAAGGAAAGTCTGAACGCGGCATTGAATATTTCCTTCAAAGGCGGTGCGATCACCGGCATGCTGGTAGTGGGCCTGGGTCTGCTCGGCGTAGCCGGTTACTACGCATTTCTCACACTGATCATGGGTACCAGCACTAGCGATGCCACCCACGCACTGGTCGGACTGGCCTTCGGCGGTTCGCTGATTTCCATTTTCGCGCGACTCGGCGGCGGTATCTTCACCAAGGGTGCCGACGTTGGCGCCGATCTGGTGGGCAAAGTCGAAGCCGGCATCCCCGAAGATGATCCCCGTAATCCGGCGGTCATTGCGGACAACGTCGGCGACAACGTCGGCGACTGTGCAGGCATGGCAGCCGACCTGTTTGAAACTTACGCGGTCACGATCATCGCCACCATGGTGTTGGGCGGTCTATTGATTACCGGTTCCCCCAAAGCGGTGATCTACCCGCTGGTGCTGGGCGGCTTCTCGATCATCGCTTCCATCGTCGGCACCTTCTTCGTCAAGGCGCGCGAGGGTGGCAAGATCATGAATGCGCTTTATCGCGGACTGACCGTCTCTGCCGTGCTGGCAGCAATTGCCTTCTACCCCATCACCAAAATGATGTTGGGCGATAGCACGATGATAGACGGCATGCAGGTTTCATCACTGAATCTGTACTTCGCCACATTAATCGGCTTGGCGTTGACTGCGGCGATGGTATGGATTACCGAATACTACACGGCCACCGAATACTCGCCAGTCCGCCATATCGCGGAAGCCTCCACTACCGGCCACGGCACCAACGTGATCGCCGGTTTGGGCGTCTCAATGAAAGCCACGGCTGCCCCCGTCCTCGTCGTATGTTTAGCCATCTGGGGAGCGTTCGAACTGGCCGGACTCTATGGCATCGCCATCGCCGCGACATCGATGTTGTCGATGGCAGGCATTATTGTGGCACTGGATGCCTACGGGCCGATCACCGACAACGCGGGCGGCATTGCCGAAATGTCAAAATTGCCGCCTGACGTGCGCAAAATCACCGATGCGCTTGACGCGGTGGGCAACACCACCAAAGCTGTCACCAAGGGCTATGCCATCGGCTCTGCCGGTCTCGCCGCACTGGTATTGTTTGCCGATTACACCCACGCTCTGCAAGCCAAAATGGCAGGCGTGATCACCACCTTCGACTTATCCAACCACATGGTCATTATCGGCCTGTTCATCGGCGGCATGGTGCCTTACTTGTTTGCCGCCATGGGTATGGAAGCCGTCGGTCGCGCCGCCGGTTCAGTGGTCGTTGAAGTTCGCCGTCAATTCAAAGAGATTCCGGGCATCATGGAAGGCACCGGCAAGCCTGAGTACGGCACCTGCGTGGACATGCTGACCAAGGCCGCGATCAAAGAAATGATCGTCCCATCATTACTGCCCATCGCAGTGCCCTTGATAGTCGGACTGACCCTGGGCGCACAAGCGCTTGGCGGCGTGCTGGTCGGCACCATCATCACCGGCATCTTCGTCGCCATATCCATGACCGCCGGTGGGGGCGCCTGGGATAACGCCAAAAAATACATCGAGGAAGGCAACTTCGGCGGCAAGGGTTCGGAAGCGCACAAGGCCGCCGTCACCGGCGATACCGTGGGCGACCCCTACAAGGACACTGCCGGCCCGGCGGTAAACCCGCTGATCAAAATCATCAACATCGTCGCGCTGATGATCGTGCCGTTGCTGTAAGTTTCAGGCTCATCGCAACACAAAAGGCCGACGATCTGTCGGCCTTTTGTTTGGGAATTAAAACGCTGTGCAGAGCTAACTTATATCGAGCCTAGCCCCTTTAGTTTTTTAAAATAAATCGACTCCGGTACCTTTTGTTGTTTATTCTAATCGAATTTCCAGTACCTGCCACGCTATCGTGTGAAATAGGGTTTACAGAGGCCACAACTGACTCAAAATCAGCGACGATGTCAGAATAAATCTGGTTGCTTTCCGCCGCCGTCAAGGGTTGCAAGCCAGCCACCAACCTGTCCGTATTCACTCGCCCGATATATGTTGTAAAGACACCCAATTTATCCAACACGAGCGCCATGTATTTGCTATTCGTCAGGTTCACGCCTATCCCGATGGTGGCGATACCTTTGCTATCGGCATATGGAACAAGTTCCCTACCCTCTTCAATTTTAAGCAATGCCACAAGCTGGGAATTATCCAGGTAACTCATTCCAAGATTTACGGTATTGATTGTCATTTAGCTCCCCTTTCACGTTGAGTTTCATTGTCCGTCATCAGATATTCGCAAACTTGTTTGGTCGCGCCGTCCTTATGCAGGAATACCGCCAGCGTATTGGCGATTTGCATACCCTTTATTTGCGCGTTCACAGTCTGTCTCTTGTTCTCGAAGTCGCCCCATCCATCGAAAAAAGTATCGAAATAATATTGATCCTGGTATTTGAAAAGCCCCATAGACTTTCCAATCGGGCGGAAGTCACTCGACACCTTCCATTTTTTCTCCACCTTAGAGTAGAACCGATAACCACCCTTGGGATGAGCGAAAATATTCGTCGTCTTGGACACATCGAGCCGATCATTGCTGCCAGTGATAACAAAAGCTTGTTGTGGCTGCCGCAACAAGGTATCGCTCGGAAACAAATCAGATATATCTGCACCGCACTGCCTACCACCAGACCCATTAAGGACATATCCATGCCATACTTGTACATTGTCAGCCACACCGTCGTTGTCAATATCTACAGGCGGGGCATAGCGCCACATCTTTGCCACCCCTTGATCCAAATCCCTTTGCATGCTTTTTAAGCTATCTTCCGATAATTTGGCATGACCAGTCTGCGTTAGTCGCTGCTGCAAATTTGCGTCCGTCCAATCAACATTCTTATGGTTCGCCATGCCAATAAAATCCGAAATTATTGGGTACAGATCACGTATATCGGCTGGTGACAGAGGTACGCGACTTAGCTTGATGAAACCTTTGACAGCATCGTTTTCAGGCCGATCACAGAATGGCGGCTTTACATACTCCGTCGAGTTCAATCGTTCCAGATAAGCGTCGCACACTGCAACACCTTTGCCTTTGGTAAGCTGAAAGTAATATTGCTGTCCATTCTGTGAACTATCTTTGGCTTCTTCTTTGGTAGCCACACTGACATCCGGGGCCGTGTGCATGGTCGCAAGTGTTGACAGCCGCGCTTTATAAGCCCGCTCCACGCATTCCGCATCCGCGCAGTTGTTCCGTTCCTTCATCCACTGCTTCTGCGCCTGCTTTACCGTGTCGGCTTGTTGCTTGTCCTGCACTTCGGTTTTGTAAGCCGCGTTCAATTCCTCGTCGAGTTTCGATATTTCCGCGTTGTCGCATATCAGGTGTTCGACTTTGCTTTGCGCCTTCGCGCAATCGAAGCTCGCCGCCTGCGCGGTAAAGCCCAGCACCAGCCAACCCAGAACCATCCATGTCGCCCGCTTCATGCTTTCATCCTCCATTCAAAGTCGTTCGCCGCTTCGCGCTTCTTTCGCCCAAACACAACTTCGCATCGCGCGCCACGTGCCCCATTCTGCCCGACCATTGCCATTCCAACACCTATCAGATCTGATAGGTTTTCAAAATAAAAGGGGCTGAAGTAGATTAGCACTAAATATCAGCCCACTCCTTAAGTAATTTCAGTTGTTGTTTTGGCGTTCCATAATTAAATCTAAACTCACATTCCTTGAGGAATAGTGGGAACGATTTTTTAG
>Ga0224495_10000545_pt1 | contig 29586 bp, 22 predicted proteins | sample SF_Jul11_sed_USG_FD_168128 | JGI IMG/M metagenome (GOLD analysis project Ga0224495, IMG submission 168128) | Sediment microbial communities from San Francisco Bay, California, United States - SF_Jul11_sed_USGS_4_1 | ecosystem: Environmental > Aquatic > Marine > Sediment | place: USA: California... | reverse complement strand
GAAACACTGGTTGGCTTTATCCCAGCATTTGCAAAAGCTGACTTCACAGTATCATCTTTTGATGATCTGGAGCTACCACAAGAAATCAAAGATGCTGTTATTGTGTATAGAGGAAAATTAACCAAAAATTACGAGTATATCAAGGAATATCTAGAGGAGGATAAAAAGAAATGAAGAACGTGTTATGTCTGGGTGCGGGACTCGTAGCTCGTCCATACATACAATACCTCAGTGAAAATGGTTTCCATGTAATAGTTGCTAGCAGAACAATAAGCAAAGCTAAACACTTGATAGAGGGTTGTAAAAATGCAGAAGCTATTGCTTTCAATATAGCAAAAGATGATAATCTTCTTGAAGATTTAACAGCTAAAGTTGATCTTGTCTGTTCATTATTGCCTTATACATACCATGTCAAGGCTGCAAAGGTTGCGATAAAACACAAGAAGCATTTCTGCACAACATCATACATCTCAAACGAGATGAAGGCTTTAGAGAAGGAAGCGAAAAAAGCTGGAATCATACTTCTTAACGAATGTGGTGTTGATCCTGGTATCGACCATATGAGTGCCATGCAAATAATAGATCACGTACATCATAATGGCGGGAAAATCAAAAGCTTTACCTCATTCACCGGTGGGCTTCCCGCCCCTGATTCAAATAATAATCCATACGGTTACAAATTATCCTGGAGCCCTCGTGGAGTTCTGCTTGCAGGAAGGAATGATGCTCACTTCTTAAAAGATGGAAAAGAGATAACGATTCCTGGAGCTGATCTATTTCAAAATTACGAACTGATGGAGGTTCCAGGAATTGGTACCTTTGAGGGATACCCTAATCGTGATAGCATGTCTTACATTGATATCTATAACATTCCAGAAACGAAAACAATGCTTCGGGGTACTTATCGCAACATAGGTTGGTGTGAAACACTCGATAAGATTGCAGATCTCGGCCTACTTGATATAGAGGAAAGGTCTCTAGACAATATGACATATGCAGCTATGATGAAGGAACTTACTTCAGCGGGATCCGATGATATCAGAAATGCTGTTGCCAAATTCTGTGGAATTGATAAAAATCACCCAATCTTATCACGTCTTGAATGGCTTGGACTATTTGATAAAGTAATGATTCCTTCTGGTATCAACACAAGGCTTGATGCACTATGTCATCTTTTCGAGGAGAAGATGCAGTACGCTCCTGGTGAACGTGACATGATAGTAATGCATCATGAATTCATGGTGGAGTATAAAGACAAAAAACAGAAAATTACATCAACACTCATCGATTACGGGATTCCACATGGCGATAGTTCTATGTCAAGAACTGTAGCATTACCAGTTGCTATTGCTAGCCGAATGATACTTGATGGGAAAATCAATCTTACAGGGGTTCATCGTCCAATTATTCCAGAGATTTACGAACCAATCCTGAAGGAACTAGCTAGCCTAGGCATAGCTCTTGAAGAGAATATCATAAAACTATAGAATATTAAAAGATTGAATGCAGAAGAGGGTAAATCCGTTAGTCCCGAACACGCATCTGGATTGCGGCTAGAATCTCTTCTGCTCTATCAGTTTCCTTTTGTACCTCTTTCAACTCAGTCTTCAGTCTGTATGTATAACCAGATCTATTCCCGTAACGTTCTAAATGTCCCTTACCGTTGTTCCACATCCGGGCTAAATACGTCGAAGCTGTGCTCTTTGGCAAATCTTCATTGAATGAATCCTCATAAATTTCAGCAACATCAAGTGATGAAAACTTCCCATGTTTGAAAGATGCATAGATGATAAGCTGCATTTTCTCAAAATTACTCATCGAGTCAAAACGAGTTTCATCAAATCCGGTCTCTGTTATTTCTTCAACAATCTCTTCAAATGTACAGCCTGTACTCGTTTCTAAGAACACCTTAAACTTAGCAAACATTTCCTCTACACTGCCGCCCTTGACCTGAAAGCTAGACTCTTCTCCCATAGTTTCATCAGATACTACTATTTTGAAATCAAAGGGTGCCTCCGTAAGAGAGAGAATCTTACTAAATCTGTTGAGTGCTTCACTCGGATTCACATACTTGCATTGGAAAATCTCTCGGAGACCAGGAGCCGAGTAATAAGTAAATTCATAGATATAGTTGGTCCGGTCTCCATCACTCACTTCTATCACCACTAGAAGAACACATTAGATCTTCTAATCATTCACAACAAATTACACCTAATGTCCAAATAAGTGTGAGTATGTGAATTAAATATATGACAATAAGAGCTACATACTGCGTCTGTTAACATTCAAAACACGTCCATTCCGTTTCTTGTGTGCTCACGTCCTTATCTATCTTATATGCGGTAAAAAAGGATTATGAACGCTCTATTGACAAAAATAAGGAAATTGTCCAACCTTTTAATCATTCACAGAAATATATGGTGTGTGAATGAACCTCTAGGGATTTCATATGCCCGATTACTTAGTTCCACAGGAAACGGAGGGGTGTGCCTATTCACAAGGATAAGAAGAGCTATAACTGCTTAATCGAGTACAAAAAGCATACAAAACTCTGTTTCTAATTAATGATTCACAATTATGGCGCCATTCACACAAATTATCTGTGAATTATTGTTGATGAGGTGAGCTTGTGAAGACTTAGACTGGTAGTAAATAATCTGATGAATTTTCTCCCAAAACAAGTTGCTGAAAACTGTCACCAGTCATACTATCCGTAACCTTTTCTAAACGCCCTTTCGCCCTGACAGACATTCCTGTTGTAACTTGTTCAGTAAATCTTCCCCGATAGCTAACAAGTCTTCTAAGAATTGTATTATTCGATGATTCAACAGTATAGGTACATGGTGTAAAAATGGAATCCGTGTCATCTTTAACTACACAACGTGTTGTACAGTAATCCATCATCTCATACTGTTTTTTCCCATAATAGTCATCAATTTCTTCAGGACGTTTAACCAACCTAATGAAAAACTCGTACCCGTTAAAGAAACCTTGTAGAACTTTCTTACTCTCAATCTTTCTAAGTATCTCATGATCTTTGGCTAAATCCCCCCATCTAAAAGCTACATGCTTATTCAAAGAATCTCCAGAATATGGTATGATTCCTTGTATCTCATTATAGTTACTTAACAAATTATCATAGAACTTTCGACAGGTATCATTTCCATAGACAACGAGATCGATATCTGACTCTTTTGTTGCTATACCTAAAAGCTGAGAACCTGTTACACCAATATCAGACCATGATATTCCAGTCCAATGTATTAGTTTCCTAACCAGTGCAATCGTTGCTTCATGAAGTTCACTTTTTGTACCACGATGATTTTTCATATGAGCTAAATACTCTACTGGATTAAGAATCGAAACAATCTTCTCTCTCGTAACTGATTGTATTACTCTTCCATGAACCTCACTAAACCATAGATACTCTGGAAAATTAGACTCTAAGTAATTCTCCCTTCTGCCAAGATCATAGATCTTCTGATAATTCACGCCTGATTTCTTCTGACCGTTTTCTGGTATATACCTCAAGTAGGCTATGACACGATGTTTGGGGTGTACTACTCCTTTCACCTCAAAAATGAGGTTTTCTGGGGTGATGATGAAATACCCCTCAACAAGACTTTCAAATGACACATTCATCATTCTAATGAAAGTATAGTATGGTATTAAAGCAGTTTACTCAATAGTCCTGCATCGTGGTGAACAAAATGGATGTTAAATCAGATTTTGGAGTATACGATGAGGTCCCGACTTTAGCATACTTCGACTCAGCAAGCACAACACTTGTTCCCAAATCTTCGGTGAATGCAACTTCAAATTTTCTTAATACAGTGGTTGCCTCTGCAAGGCGAGGTGCGCACAAGCTTGCTGTAAAAGGAAGTGATATTGTTGAAGTCACACGACGTTCTTTATCACAGTTTCTCGAAACCGAACATGCTTTTATCTCGTTTCAGAATTCAATACCTTCTACGATTGCGTCTTTTGTATATGGTTTTGATTGGAAAAACAATAAGAGGAATAAAGTGATTATTTCTCAATCTGAAGAAAACTCCGTTTTTGTTTCAATGTTGCGCGCTGCAGAGGTTTTACATCTAGATGTTGAAATTGCTCCAATAGAGAACGATGGATCTGTTTCTCTAAGTTCGCTTGATAGCTTAGTAGACGATAGAACTGGAATTGTTGCCGTTGGTCATGTAATTCCTGGAATTGGAACAAGAAATGCCATTTCAGATATTGCAGAAATCGTTCACTCCCATGATGCAGTTCTATTAACTGATACTACTAGGTCAATGGGTTTACTGGAAAAGTCACCCGTACATCTTGGAAGTGATCTCCTTGTTTTTTCTGCAAATATCGGATTAATGGGTTCTCCAGGATTAGCAGTTCAATGGATTAGCCCATCTACAGAAGAGAGTCATATACCAGGAATTCTTGGAGGGTCTTCTGTTTCAAATGTGCAAGGAAAGAAATACGAAACTGCATTTCAACCTGATAAATTTGAGTCAGGCTATCTTAATGTTCCAGCAATTGCTGGACTTGAAGCATCAATAAAATACCTCACCGACTTGCATTCGAAAGGTATGATTAGTCATCTTGTTAATTTGTCCAAGTATATGAGAAAACGCCTGAATGAGATTGACGGCTTAACTCTTTACGGCGCATCAAGTGATAAAACAACCATATTTGGTTTCAATCTTGGTGATACTTCAGAGATTGGCTGTCATGATGTTGCATTATTTCTTGACGCGTCAAATATTGCTGTTAGGAGCGGTCTTGTTTGTGCACCTTCTCTCGTACAATCAATAGCACAAGACGGTCTCATCCAAGTTTCAATTCATGCATACAATTCAATGTCTGACATCGATAATCTGGCTACTGTTCTTACTACAATCAAAGAACAACTGATGTAACTCTTGTTAGATATTATATAAGCGTAAAACTTGGAGGAAAGAACACAAAATATTGTACCGTAATTGCTAGGAGTATTCCACCTAAAACTAATCCCTTTCCCCTTTTTGAGTTCACTTCTGTAAACCAGAGAATTGCACCTATGAGAACTACAATGAATGACGAAATATTTCCTATGAAGATTAGAAAGTCCCAAATCTCCGCAAAATAACCTGCTATTAAATTTGCAAAGTCTACAAGGGGACTTAGAACATAGAAATTCATTGATATATCCTCATACAGTAGTTTACTACTCATTAGGGATTTAAAGTCCTCAAAGTACTGTTACAGACTTGGCAAGGTTACGAGGTTTATCTGGGTCATATCCTTTTCTTAATGCCATGTAATAGCTAAACAGCTGGAGTGGTACTATGAATGCCATTGTGGAAAATTCTGTTTCAATTTGATCAGATATTGTGAAGACATAATCTGAAAGACTTGTCAATTCTTCATCATCTTTTGAAATTACGGAGATTGTATAACCCCCTCTTGCCTTCATCTCCATTATATTTCCAATCATTCTACTACGTGTTTCATCATATGGAGCTACAAATATGACTGGATACCCATCTTGTACAAGGGCAATTGGACCATGCTTTGACTCACCAGCTGAATACGCTTCAGCATGATTATAGGCAATCTCCTTGAGTTTCAAAGCTCCCTCTTCTGCAGTTGCTATCGATACACCTCTTCCTAAAAATAGCAGACTTGGTTTGTCATATATTTGTCCTGCTAATCGTCTTGCCAGTTCCTCATTTCTCGAAATCGTTTCGGATACTATATCAGGCATTCTCTCCAAGAACGCACGTTTAGCCTTGATGACAGACAATTCCAAAAATTTTGTCAATTCTCCTAGACTCAAGGCAAGAAGAGCTAGAGATGTCAGCTGAACCATAAAGGTCTTTGTGGCTGCCACACCTATTTCTGGCCCAGCTTGGGTTAAGATCGTATAATCTGCATACTGTGTTATTGAACTACCAACGACATTAGTGATTGCTACAATCTTCACCCCAAATTCCTTTGCATACTTAACCGCACTAATAGTATCTGTTGTTTCTCCGGATTGGGTTATTGCTATGATGCAATCCTTTTTTGTTAGAGTTCCATATACCGTATCTGAGAAATCACTTGCAAGCTCTACGATTGGAAGAATTCCTGAGATAGATGCAAACATATGTTGTCCTGCTTGAGCCGCATGACCAGATGTCCCCATTGCTAACATGAAAACTCTTTCAGATGAATGAATAATCTTTGCAGCTTCTTTGATTACATTGTCCTTAAGCCGAAGGGTATTTTTAATAGCCTCAGGTTGTTCATGTATCTCTTTCAGCATAAAATGCGGGTACCCGCTTTTCTGAGCTTGGTCTGCAGTCCAGCTTATCTTTATGCTCTCTCGGTTTACTTCACTTTCATCAGATAGTTTTTCTATTCTCACTTCATCAGTTGAGAGGCTCGCAATCTCTCCATCCAGAAGAAGAATCATATCATTGGTCATAGGTAGAAACGCTGGAATATCTGATGAAACATATGAAACGTCCTCTTTTCTGCCTATAACCAATGGATTACCATCTCGCGTGCAGACAATTCGATTAGGGTTCTCATTTGTGCTCATCACAACAATAGCATAAGTCCCCTCAATCCGCTTTGTTGTTTCCTTAACTGCCTGCAATAAGTCCATACCATCTTTCATATAGTCTTCAATAAGATGAGGTATAACTTCGGTATCCGTTTCAGACTTCAGCTTATGCCCTTTTGCTCTGAGCTCTGTCCTAAGTTCCAAGAAATTGTCAATTACACCATTGTGAACAACTGAAATTTCATTGTTGCAATCGAAGTGAGGATGTGAATTCAGCATGGATGGTATTCCATGTGTGGCCCAACGTGTATGACCAATCCCAATCGATCCTGGCATATCATCAAGATTGAGTTTTCTATGGACTTCTTCGATTTTCCCCTTCTCTTTCTTGATGTAAAGTTTTCCTTCTGCTATGGTTGTAACTCCAACAGAATCATAGCCCCGATACTCAAGTCGTTTTAGAGCTTGATGCAAGAACGGTGCTACATCACCACGTTTCTGGACAACGCCTATAATACCGCACATAGCCAAGATTCCTCTAAGGCAGAATACGTAATTCTTGTCAAATCGTGCAAAAAGGGTTTGTATCCTGATACAATCGCACTAATTTACCCAGTTAATTCAATCTCGATATATACTGAGTCAGGAATTCTGACACGCATAATCTGTCGAATAGCCCTTTCATCAGCATCAATATCGATGAGTCGTTTATGAACTCTCATTTCCCACTTATCCCAGGATTCAGAGCCCTGACCACATGGAGTTTTTCTTGTTGGTATGACCATCTTATGTGTGGGTAACGGTATCGGACCTGCCATTCTGACACCTGTTTTTCGAGTAATTCTTCTAATTTGATTACAGACTCCATCTAGATGTTCTGTACTCGTGCTTGATAATCGGATTCTCGCTCTTTGAGTCATGTAGAAATCACTCTCAGCCTTTTGAGGTGTCCAAGGCTACGGAAAGTGAATTGGATAAAAAGCTTGTCTTGTGAATGAAACATACTAACTACAAAGGCAATGTCCATAAGTGTGATAGTAACGCTTGAAGAAGTGTGCTACAATTGGATAATCCTACTATTGTCAAGCTTGGTGGATCTGTTATTACACACAAAGGTTCATCTCCACCACGTGTTAATGAGAAGCATCTTAGGCGAATCGCTGAGGAGTTAGCAGTTTGTAACAGTCCGCTTATAGTAGTTCTAGGTGGTGGAGCTCATGGTCATCAAGCTGCACACAGACATGGATTTGGAATTCCTAGCTCTTCTCCAAAACAACTGTTGGCAGGAATACCTGATATCCGCCACAATATGTCACTATTATCATCAAGAGTTGAAGATGAAATGAATCGTCAAGGTGTTCCTAGCGTTACATTCTCTCCCTTCACATTTGTTACTTTACGTGATAATCTTATTCACGATTTTCCAATTGGAATTATTAAGAAGACACTAGAAGCAGAAGCTGCTGTGATAATCCACGGAGATGTCTGTTTTGATGAATTCAAGTCAGTTTCTATCTTGAGTGGAGATACAATTGCTGTGCATCTCGCAAAAAAGCTTGCAACAAAAGCTGTTTTCATTGGTACTAATGTAGATGGAGTGCTTGAAGAAGATCCACAAATTAATCCAAGAGCGCAATATATTCCTCTTATCAATCGTTCAAACTTTCGCCAAGTTCTAGCACACACAGGTCCTTCATCTGATACTGATGTTACTGGAGGCATGACTAAAAAAATCAGTGAACTTCTTGAGTTATCAAACCAGAATGTAGACATTGCAATTTTTAATCTCCTAATCCCCGGTCGTTTGACCGATTTGTTAAAGGAAAAACCAACAATATGTACTCGAATACAAATATCTTAGATCACCAAGGTCGAGATATTATCATCCATTGTCTTTACTATTAGATTTCCTGGTGTTACTACAGTATCTTCAAGATATTCTGACGCAGTTAAAATACACATAACTTGAGTCGACTTGCACGTTCTGCAAGCTACACTACTATGAAGATTAAGTAGTGTACTCAATTGTTGTTGATTTGGAAAAATCACGTAAGATGTGCTGCCAGCGCATAAATCATAATATCCATGATCTCGAGAAACATCCGAATGATGTTTCTTCAGCTCTGTTTCGATAATACAAGTAGCTTTTTCTTTTAAATTTTGTAAAACTGAAGAATTAATTATCCATAGACCTTGTTCAACATTAAAGAATTTGTTTTCATCATTAGTTCGTAGTGCAATCAGAACTTCATCAGCAAGTAATTCGGTAAGCGCTCGCCTCCCTTCATCCGCAGTGAGAGGCGCAGATCTCCCTTTCAAAGACTGAATAGCTGTTGTTTCAATAAAGTCGAGAATTATCTCCCATCTAACCTGCCCATTTGACAAATCAACAAAATCCTGGATGAGACCAAACCATAAACGAATCTGAATGGCTCTACTTGTTGCCGGCCCAATTTCGTGAATTGCTTCTATTAAATCAATGTCATCATTGTTGTCTTGTGTAACTTGTTTTTTATCAACAGGGTCTTTGATAGAGATTGATCGAACCAGACTCTCTATCATTGAGTCAAGAGAGCTCGGAAAAGCAGATACCACGGTCACGGCATTAAACTCTTCATTACTATCAAGAATTTCTCGGAGTTTAGCAGCCGCTACGCTTCCTCTCACAACAATGAACATTTCACTTATACCATTTCCAAGTATTCCCATATGATGTTGAATTTTACCCAAAATAGTATCCATCGATGATGCCCTAAGATGTTCAGGTATAATGACTACTGCTTTGTCTTCAATAATCATATCCGGAAAATCTGTTCGAAAATCACTGATTATAGAATCGTCCTGTTCGATACCTAGTTTTGTAGATACGTACTCAACAATCACATTACGAATTGCGTCTAAACCCTTTCCTGGTAATGAATATACAAATCCCCCTGGAACAAGTGATAATGACTCTCGATCAATGGTCCCTAAGGTAACAAGTTCTCTAATCACCTCAGAGATTTCATCTTCCATTGCAGATGAGTCAAGAGAAGACACAAGTTCGCGAACTCGTTGCTCTGTAGCCATGCCTTCTGCGGCTAAGAATGCAATGATATGACTACCCAATCGTCCCACTCTATCGAAAATAACAGTCTGTGCTTCAGCTTCAAGAGTATCAGGATTTAATTTTTCGGTTGGTCCGAGTGAATCATTTTCATTAGAAACTCCACTTGATACCTGCTCTGAATCTTCTTTTCTTCGTTCATCACTCAAATCAATTGAACCGCTATCCATAGTGATAGGATAGCTATCGATAAAGGGTTTAGTAGCAATTTCAAAAGTTTCAGTATCAGGAATCGCTACCAAAGCTCGGCCACGTTTCATACTTCTTAGATAGATTTCCTGATCCTGTGTTAGTGATAGAAACTTGCCTCCAACTTGACTATCGTAGGGTAATCGGAAAACAATCTTAGTGGCTGTATTAGCCAATATATTCGATGATATATTCGGTCTGGTCGAAACGACGATAACACCCTGTCCTGTCGCACGTTGCAACAATACCATAGATTCCCCTGTCGTAACATCAGCTGATGAGTGTCTAGAATAGCTTTCAGGTACAAGATTATTGGCTTCTTCAAGAACAACAACATGATGTACTCCTGAAACGACCCCCCTCTTCATAGAGCTATCAAAGATGCGTTTGGCAATTAAATTATATAATAAGCGAGCTGACTCCATTCCTCCTACTCTTGCTACATAACTAAGATCTAGAATTACACGTTTATCCAGCAAATCTGAAATTTTAATTGCATTTAATCCTCCGCTGAGAATTTCGCCTAAAGGTTCTCGGCAGAGAATCTGAAGTCGATTAACGAGAGCATCACTCGTCATCTTTCCTATTCTATCATCTGTAGCCACTTGAGTTACCATTTCGACCAAGGATTGAATGGAGTTATCCTCGTCTAATGATTCTGCTAGTGTTAGTATGGATTCCCTTAGTAATCTCTCCATAGCTGGTGAAAGTTCCGAAGCTTCTCCCTTTTCCTTGAGAAGCTCTCTTAACATGACAAAAGTTGAATACGCGCAATTCTGATCTTCTCCCATATCAGGGTCCATTAGGTTTATGATGAAAGATCTATCAAGGCCTGGTTTCAGAATAATTACTTCGCCTTCCAACTGCCCAGCGAGTCCTGAATATTCGGTTCCCTTGATATCAAATATCCACCAAGGAATGTCAGTCTTTTTACTAATTTGAGTGATTAAATGTTTTACAAGAGTCGTCTTTCCAGTTCCTGTAGCACCTAATACAGCAATATGTTCTCTGAACCACTCTATCTTCAGACCTGCCTTAGAGAAACGGCGGCCCTCAAAAATAGTATCTCCTATTTCAATCTCATCACTCAAAGACTCGCGTGACGGAATTTGAAACATCGGAACAAGTTCATGACCGATAGTTGGTAGTTTTCTAATTGGAGTATTGAAAAATGAAACGAGTTTACTTACATGCATTCTTTGTTTTTTCAAATGATTTCTTGTAAGAAGTTTGAAAACCGTTTTTTGTGATATTTTCTGAGAAACAAGCTTGATTGTATTATCCCCGCCCCAAATAGAAACTATAAGCCCACTCAACCCCTCTCGAGCAATGCTATTGTTTCTCAATGAATTCGATTTTACAGAAAAGTACACCGAAGAGTCAAACCATCCGATATTATCTTGAATTTCTTCATACTCAGTAATGAGTTTCTTTTTCTCTGCATGATCTTTCAATGATTCCTCTTTTCGTTTTTCCTTTGATTGTATTGTCTTCCACTTACCTTCAAGTTTTTGCTTTTCCTTGCCTGGTTTGGAAGCTGAAAAGACGCAGGTCATACTGGCTGAGTAATTTTGTTTCAATACTGTAGAAAGGAACGTTCCTACCTGTGACGATTCAAGAGATGGCTTTACCTGAGGATTTCCTTTCAAGAGCATCAATGATGTATTTTCGATATAGTCTTTAGATAAGTCCCCTTTCTCATTTCTGAATTCATTTGTAAACGAACACACTGCATCACGAAGCTCGTTGTCCTCAAGCATTCGAAGTTCTACTAAACTGAGCGATGCTAAAAGAATGGCTTCAACCCTAGTTGCTTCTCTCCTGATGATTTCTCTAATGATATCAATCGTAAGACCTGTAGCAGTAATGAAAATTCTAAGAAATGGTTCACCTCTTGATGATCCTGCTTCAAATGCGATTCTAACAGACTTATTCATTCCCGCACGAATTGCTAGTAACATAGAACCATTATACTTTGGTCGTCCATTTTCGTCTGAGAAAACAGAACTTGATACTGATTCAATCTCTAGACAACATATTCCGCACATCTGTTCCTCGACATTCACAATGAGTATTTCCTTTTCTACCGTTATTGTAAGAGTTCTTTGGAACATCTGATACCTACTCAAAGCAAACCCGCAAATGATTGGTGTCAAACAAACAACAGTTTCTACAGCAATCTTGAGAGGGATAATAGGAGTATTAATCACCTTGAAGAGCGGTAATACATAGACCATAAGAAAATACAAAATTGTTGTTCCTATTCCAAGAAACCAAATTCTACGTAGCCATACCAACCCCTTGAAGCTCTCTTTAGTACTACTTTTCATTGCTCGCTTAAAGGACAATTTTATTGGCATGAATCTATAATCCCTCGATTCGCAATTCCTCTCACGAGAATCGTTTCACTAGAATCGAACCATTGTGTCCGTGTTTGCCATAAGAACTCCCCTCAACACTGAACCCCATTGATGTTTAATCAATAGGAGGTTAAAAACATACAAACTAACTCAAGGTGGGCTTGAATGTACCCTATTAATTCAGTTCAATACTGGTGGACGTATCTTGACACTCAAAGAAGCATTGTATGGAATTACTAAGGTTAGAATCACTCTAGTATGTACCATTTCACTTGAGTTTCATATCAGATTAAAGGGGGTAATTCTCTGAAACCAACTCGCATATGCACTTCTCTATTATTCGCCGGAATCCTAATTCTACTGGTACTTGCTTCATCGGCCAATACAGTTAGTGCTGAAGAGAAAATTGTTGTCCAGCGTGGTGAAAATGTTACCATCACTGCTCAACTATTGCAGAATGGAACTTATGGCGCTCCTGTTCCTAACCAACTGATTGAATTCTTTGATCAGACTAATAATGTGTTAATAGATACTGATACAACTGATGGTAATGGCATAGCTTCAATAAATTGGACAATCTCACCAAGTTTTCCATTAGGGCCTACACTTGTCAATGCAACATTTCGAGGCAATGAATTACTTTTTCTCTCTCCATCAACTCAGTGGATACTTCTGAATATTGTATCTTCTATGCAGATAATTATCGACTACGAGATTGGACCCTTTGCACCTAGTGATTCCTTTCGGTTAGCAGCTTCTCTACTTGATGATACAAACAATCCAATATCAGATTCTTCCCTTATTGCACTTAGTGGTAATACTATACTTGCATCTTCTACTACAAACTCATCCGGGATAGCTCTATTCTCAATACAATGCAATCTCTCTTGGGCATCTTTTGGTGAGAATATAATTCGTATCGTACACGAAGAGGATCTTGTTAACTTCTATGCAAGAGTCGAAGAATCAATCACAATTGATATACAACAAATAGTGACCTCTATTTATGTTGAAGATTATCCGAATGAGATTCTACTTAATGACACAATTAATATTGATGTAAACTTATCAGGAAACGAGAATGGCATTTCTGCTACAGAAATTGGAGTATATCTCGATGGTGTCATTTTTGACACGCTCATAACAAATGCCTTTGGTAATGCCACATTCTACCTCAATATAGACCCCAAATTCATACCTGGAATGTATTCTTTTCAATTTGCATACAATGGGACCGAACGTTATACCAGTTCGCTAACTATTATTGAAGTAAACATCATGAGCCCCGCCTTACTAGATATCAAAATCCCTGAAATTCCAATAGTTGGGAGTATTTCACAAATAACAATAATAGTTCTTGATTATTTTGGTCGTCCATTTGAAGGAACACTCATCACGATTTCGGATGGTGCAAATGAACTCAACACAACCCTGCAAGCTCTCTATACTCCTCCAATGTCACATATTCTATTTCCATTTCTTGCTCCTCCCGGTATACATAATCTGAAAGTGAACGTAGAAAATCCATTCATTACGAATGACACTCAATACCTCTCTTTGCTAGTTTGGTCTAGACCAGTTTTAGTTTTGCAGGATAGCAATATCGTTCATTATGCTTCTCCAGATCAGGAGATAATTTTTACTATCAAGTTGACAGATTGGAGTGGTAATTGTTCTCTCCGACCCCTCCGAATCCTAATCAGCGGTCTTGTTACAGCTTCTGAAACAACTGATACTGATGGAATCGCCTCTTTGAGAATAATCGCACCACACTCAGAAGGTTTGTATAACGTTTCTATTGCTTATACAGGTAATAATACTCTATATGAAATCCCAGTAAAGTATGATTATCAACTCACGGTCAGTAGGCTTATTCCGGTTCGTTTAGAGCTGTATAACTTTGAGGTTTTCCCACCACTCCAAGAGGTTGCAATATATCTCAAGGTTCAGTGCTTGAACGGATCTTTGCTAACAGGAATACCAACTAAATTCATCTGGCTTTCCAATGAAATCAGTGTCCTGTCACAACAAGGCGGCTCTATAGTACTTCATCTTCCCGTACCTTTAGAAAGTGGTAATTATTCACTTTACTACGAGGTGGAAAGTGGTCATGGTTTGTTTTATTCCTCTGGTTTTATCGAGATTCCGATTCAAATAGCAGACATTCTAGCTTCTCAAGGGATTGGTATCGGAGGGTTTACTTTGAGCATAATATTGTCTCTTACTATTATAACAATTCCAGTGATAAGACAACGATATCTTACTAGATAACTAATAGAACGTGGTGCTCCGGCCGGGATTTGAACCCGGGTCGGGGGATCGAGAATCCCCCATGCTGGGCCGGACTACATTCGGTGCTATTGTAGTTTGATACTTCAACAGACTACCGGAGCTTAGGTATGCCAGCCCGGAGCGTGGGAAGCATCCTCCTTTGGTCCACAAATAAGCCTTTCCCCATCTTCTTAATGGCATGATATACAAAAAATCACTATAGAGAAATCATGGCATATTGAATAGTTGAGTGAGATTACTCCAGCTATCCTGTAGGAGCTGTAGCAGGCCTGTGATAACATCCTGTGCCCATCCCGTAGCTTGGAGGATAACTGCAATAACTATTGATACAGTTACCACAGCAAGTCCCAGAAGAAGGCTTTCCTCAACTAATGGACCGCCCTGCTCATTATTAATTGGATTTTGATCAATCATAATATACACCCTGAGTTTACATCATCTTTGACTCTTTTAAGGTCCTAAAAGAAATTCAAATTAGAAATCTACTATTTTATATCATTTACAACAAGATTACCTAGATTGAAATCCAGTAAATCTCATTGGATGCCCGAATGACCACATTCTCTCACCAAGTTTCTCAAAGTCCATATCATTTTTACAATTTCGAACTGTTTCTATCAGTGTATCGATTACACTTTGATGATCTTTGATATCAAGGCTTCTTGCAAGATTCTGGAATGTACCATCTTGTGTCCAATGTATAACATTTGGATTCATAACATCATACAAAATATTTGTGCCAAGGAATTCCAGAAGTCCATTTTTCATAACTTTCCGTATCTCCACAATCTCCTTGACATAACGTAGTGACTCCCCAGGTTTTGGTCTTTCCAGTGTGACAATAAGATCCATCAATCCCAGATTTGATTTTTCAATTCCGTGCCCAAGATTCCATCTTGATATTAAACTAGAAGCTGAGTCACTATGACAAGTCTGTATCGAACGAAGCCCTGCCGCTATTGCTTGGAATAAAGATTGACTATGTTCAATAGTCTGAATTTCTCCAAGAATTAGATAATCCGGCGAGCGATGAAGGCATTTTACTATCTCCTCGCTTTTATTCAGTGTCTTATGATGTTCATCAACAGGATTAACTTGTAGTCTGACTTGGTGTTGGTTTGTTAATGTTCTGCTTTCAATTGCATCCTCTATGTAGATTTTCCTCCACCAGTGAGGTGTAATCATATCTAATGCGTTTAGAAGAGTTGTTTTTCCTGTTCCTGGTCCTCCAGTTATAGTAATATTGAGTCTACTTACGATTGCTAATATCAGTATTGCAGCAGCTTGCGGTGTAATAGTTTCATTCTCAATAAGGCTCTTAATCGAGAATGGTTCTTTACGAGCACGACGAATCTCAAGGTACAACCCCTCTGTACTTAGAGGAGGTATGCTAACAGATAAACGGAGTACTATACCTAAAAGATTCAATTCCATTTTAAGGGACGGATTTCCTCTATCAAGATGCAAATTACTTTCTGCCCTAATGAATGTAATAATTCGTGGGACTTCGTCGACGCTGTATGTAATCGATGTGATACATCTGCCATATTTCTGGTGATCAAAATATACTGTAGTATCAGGTCCATCAAAATACACCTCCTCTGTCAATTCATCTAATAGAATTGGAAATAGAGGACCAAGTGTGTTTGTCGAATGAGCTGCAATTTGAGATAGTCTTATTCTCGTATTCTCGTTTATTTCCGGTATGTATTTCTGAATATGACCTGAGATTTCATTCATTATTCGTGTCTGCTGCGTTGTTAATTGTTCTCTAACCCCTGGAAGTGGATTCGCAATATTCTTGAACTCACTCGCAAGATTACTCAACAATGAAAGCTCTAACGAGGTTCTCACTATCGGTACATACATGAATCTAATTTGATGTTCATTATATTGTTTCATGAAGAAGCAGAGATATGGTCCAACACAATAAACATCAATGAGATCATCAAGTTCGCGAAAAAGGGCGTTATTAGTTCCAATGAACACCGATTCCCATCCTTCAGAGTACCACGGGGGGTCGTTTAGCAAGGGATGGTCTGGAAACCATAAATGCAGCAGTCCACGATCAGTTTCTGTAAGAACAATTGGTCTGTGAGCTTCCTCGAATAACGCATACAGCTTCTTGCATCTTGATTCTTTTCTATTACAACAGCTTTCACATCTATCCACCGAGCAATGGATGACACTAACTCCCTGCTTCATTCAGAACATTCTCCGTCGATAGATGTCTTCATAATTGCTATAGCACCGATTAGTGATAACAAATCACTGCACAACCTCACTAGAGAGTTCAATAATCCCCTTCATCATTCCAAAGTGGTCTCTAATACTATACTCTGCTACTTCAGTTGCTGTTGATGTCAGCTTCTGAGTTAGGACAGGGCTTTTTCCATATTCGGCAGCAATCAGGCGGTCACTAGCATAAGCTACTGAAACCGTGAATATGAACGGATTACGTCCCCCACGTTTTGAAGATGGTATCATTTCTAGAACCATCGCTATTTTTTCTCTGAGTGCATTTTCATACGATTTAAGATCCCATCCACGCGATTTGACCTTGCTAGACACGCGTGCATTGTTCATTAACATTGAAAGGACTCGTGGAACATAGTCCTTTGGCTTACGAATTTCTGGGGCATAACCTGTTAGTGACTTGAGCCGAAGAGCTTCTCGTACCATTGCTCTAACATTGACACGATGTCCACATTTCTCAAAAACATCAGCTATTTCGTCTAGTGTTATTGGAGCTCCATCCTTGAACTCTCTTACAGCCATGAGAAGACACACTGCTATGAGTAGAATATTATTTCCCACACTTTCTGCAGTTTCTGATGTCACTTTCTTGTAGAGATATGCTGTACGATCTCTTACTTGCTCATTTAGCATCAATAATTTGGACACATGATTAAGAGTCCGGAGAGCTCGATACTTTGCCTCATTTTTTCCGATTCTTATTCGTGTGCTATATATTATCTTAAGCCGTTTGAACTTCTTTTGAGTACGTGCAGTTAATGCTTGGCCATGTGCGTCTTGAAAATATTTATCCTTGTGAAATCCAATATAGCTTCCAAGACCATCAACAATGTGAATTCTATTGCCTAATGATACGTATACACTAGCGTCAGGAGTATCACCATATCGTTCTTCACCCATCTGGTATGTAGGGAAGACGTACTCTCTAGAGATAACCAAGCCGCACTCTGCACATACTATATGCCCTCGACTAGTAATCAAAAAACCATTACAATCTGGACATTTCCATGACGATATTGAACGAGTTTCATATGTTCCATCAGTCAAAAACCACACCCATTAAGAATGTGCACATCCTCTCCTAACTGGGTTTCAGCTATAGTTCATACACTTGTACTGGGTAGAAATCCACTGGAACGAATAATGCCCTTTATTACGAGAATTCAAACGGCTCAGTCAGAAAGAGATGACCGAAAGTATTCCGATGATTGGTAGTAAGTGGAATCATTTGATTGTCATATAGAATTTGTCTAAATCAAAAGTGCTACTTTGACTGGGTGTTGTCTTTGCAAGGGTCAACACTAACCGCAGACCACCGATGGATCCAACAACTTCTAGATTATCTTTAATTACCTTCTTGAATACATTACCTTCTACATAGATTTTAGATGACTCACCTGTTGGTATGGGCTTAGAATCAATTATAATACTGATATTATCGCCAGCTGTTAATGAACCACAAAGCGCTTCTGGCAGTTCAAGTGTGAGAGCAGCTCCTTCCGCCCTTGACGATATCTTCAATATTTTCAATCTCCTTGTTTCTGTATCTTCAATGGAGTCAATTGTTGTGTCCTTGAACCTAATTACCATGAGTATAATCTCCAATCTTTCAGGGGCTTAGATTCAAGGCTGGTCTAGTTTCGAATTAAACCTGTCGTTACTTCCCTGTGCTCTTTTTTAGGCAGCATATAGACTGTCTTTTGGTGCTGGAAAGTGCGGAAAAGAATCCTAGCAGTAATTCCCATTTCTCTATTAGTGATATTTGGACTGACATTTCCTGCTACAGCATTCTATTTTGACTTTCAATATTTTGAAACTGACAAGATGGTCTATGAAGTCGGCGAAACTATTGAAATGGCTGCGAGACTAATTGCCGACTTTAGTCCTGAAGGATGGTGCTATGTTTCCTTTGCTGTTGTTACTGATTTAGGACCTACTTTTGCAGATGAGTATTTTATTCCGCCTCTACCAGAAGCGCGTATAGTAAATTCATCCTATACAATCTTGCCAGAACATACGAATCCCGGAGAGAACGATTCTCTTGCTTTTGTGTTATTTAATGTTGAAATATTTGATACAGTATCTCAAGGCGCAGAGGATAGTATTGAAGTGAGTATCACAAGAGGTCATCTTACCGTTATCCCTCTTTCTTCTTTAATTGTACAATCCGGCACGAACACAACATTCAATCTCAAAGTTGTTTCTGTATATAATGACAATATCCCCTATCGTAATGAAGCTGTCAATATTCATGTTAAAGATTCCAGTTCCACGACTATCATCAACAAAACAATCTCTACAAATATGGATGGAACTTTTGGTCTACAATGGAATAACTCAATGGGACCCCCTGGAATCTATGATTTGGTTATCAATGGATTTGGCAATGATGATTTTCTGAGTTTTTCAAAAACATTGCATGTTAATGTAGTACCCGCCTCATCTAATCTTGTTCTTCTCACGGTACCGGAATCAATTCCATGTCAGTCTCCTGATGGAAGCCATTTTGAGTACGCAGACATTATTGTCAAACATACAGCTGCAGATCAAACAGGAATCGATGATAGTATACTTTATTGGAATACAAGCTTTGGAAGTGGCGAATTAACGAATCTTGGTAATGGCGAATATAATACAACAATTCCATTTCAAACAGCCTCAGGAATCTATTTAATTAATATAACAGCTGTCAACCCAACTTACCAGATTGTTAACATATCTATACCAATCGAAGCCATCAAAAACGTACTTTCTTTCTGGCCAATCCAAAATAATTGGTCGGTTGTACATGGGAACACAACAACTATTGAGTTCTTAATTGACGAGGAATTCAACTGGGGTGAAGAGATACTCATCGAATTCATAGACGATTGTGAAGAAATCAATGTTTCAGCAGATGCATTGCCAGATTCCAGTAATACATTGATATTTACTGCTTGGAACAATCTATCAATAGGGCCTCATGTTATACATCCTTACATCAAAAGTAACTACTATGAATTTTCAGACATTGCTTCTTCATTCGAACTTATCGTACTTGGAGAACTTAATGCAAACATATCAATAGTATCTGCATACTATAATGAGAATATCCAACTAAATCTCGCAGTTTTTGATAACAATAATTCTACAATAGAACTGGTCACACTAGTTGTATACTATGACAGTGAAATTTTTCCTTTTGTCACCCTAGAAAATATTGACTCCACCCAAATAACAACAGTAGATTTGCCGCAATGGATAGCTCCAGGAATACATTTACTACGCTTAGAACTCACTGTTCCTTATTATATCCCAATTATTAATTTAGTAAACGTTTCAATCTGGATGAGAACAAACATTACAATCACAATCGAAATAGTTGCTCAACCAATGTGTCCTATAAAAAATACAGATTCCGTTTTTTCATACAATCTATTACCGTTCCATGGCATCAATCAACTCATTAGGTTCAATCATCCGGCCTCCACCTATTTTATTCAGTGGAACTACAACAACCGAGTTTCTTACTACACGCAAGACTTCTCTTGATAACTGCCCAAGATTCAATTCGGGAACCAGAATTTTATCCACATGATCACCAAATTTCCTTACAACCTCATCCGGGAACGGCCACAGTGTTCGAAGCCGCAAGGATTTTACTGTTGCTTCCGTTGCCATTAACTCGTCAACAGATCTTGATGTAGAACCAAAGGAAATGATACCCCATTCTGCAGTTTCTGGTCCTGATAATATATAGTCATCAATTAGGTTTCTCGAATTTAGAATCTTTGAGGTGATTCTTCGAACAAGTTTGTCATGCACCTCAGAATCTGATGTCTTTCTGATACCTGTTTCATCATGTGTTGAACCTGTTACCAGCAGATTATGTCCGTCACCAAATTTTGGCATTATTGCTCGCCCGTTAGAATCTACACCACCAAAGTGTGGCTCATTCAATTTGGCAAATCTACGTTCTACCTTCATACCGTTTTCTACAATCACTTTCTCCCGTGAGTGTGCCACTATTTCATCCGAGAGAAGAATGACCGGATGTCGTAATCTTTCAGAGATTTCAAAAGCTCTAATGGTGAGTTCATATGTTTCTTGAGAAGAACTAGGTGCAAGTACAATCATCTCATGATCTCCATGAGTTCCCCATCTGGCCTGCATCATATCTCCTTGGGCTGCTTTTGTTGCTTGTCCTGTACTTGGTCCACCTCTCTGTACATCCACAATCACACATGGTGTTTCAGTCATTACAGCATAGCCAATATTCTCTTGCATCAGACTGAAACCTGGTCCTGAGGTCGCAGTCATAGACATTGTTCCCCCCCATGCCGCACCAATAATAGCAGATATTGCAGCTATCTCGTCTTCCATTTGAATATAGATTCCACCAATCTTAGGAAGCTTCAGAGACATAATTTCTGCAATCTCTGAGGCTGGGGTTATTGGATAACCTGCGAAAAATCGGCACCCAGCAGCAATTGCAGCTTCAGCACACGCCTGATTTCCCTGCCAGAAATGAACTTTCGCGCTCTTGGACACCATGATCAAATCTCTCGCAGTCGCAGTTCTCATAGAGTCAAGATAAGCATATTCTTAGGACCTCCCAATAAGATTCCTGATGAAAGTCTTTTATCAGCAGTAATTCGGATGAGTTCTTCAATGACTACGGTCTAGTCTAGTTAGAACGGAATTCTCCCCCTGACCTGTCTTCTAGGGCTCAAATTATCAATACTCTTAAATCACAACAAGAAACAATCGTGCTCTGGAATTGCGATCGTTGTCTAGGGGTTATGATGCAGGCTTCCCAAGCCTGCGACCCGGGTTCGAATCCCGGCGATCGCACCATTTTTTAAATTTCGTCAAGTTTATCGGTAAAGTAGACATTGTTCAATTGGCGAGTGATGATTGCCTTGACCCCGATGAGTCAGCAATGACAATGATATGGATCTTGAGTTAGGAGCTCGCTAATACTTTCGGCAACCTCCCCTCACAATGTACTTTTAATCGTACAGTCTGCAAATGCTTTTAAGGACGCTACTATAGAATTGTCTTTGGACTGCCATGGTTCATGATTATGTTGAAGATGAGTTGAGCAGACGAAGTGTTTTCAAGTCTGAGCAATTTCTATCTATTGATTATGTACCTGAGAGTCTACCACACCGACAATCTGAACTCAGAACGCTTGCACAGAACTTCACTACTCTAATTCGCTCACCGGGCAGAACAAGTCACAAGTTTATTATCGAGGGTCCTGTTGGAACTGGAAAGACCGCCGTTGCTAAAAGGTTCGCTGAACAAATGGTCCAAGCTGCTGAACGAAGGGAGATTAATCTTCGTAATATACACATCAATTGCCGCGTTAACAAAACTGCCTATCTTATTTTCCTTCGTGCGCTTCGCGAGTTTAAACCAGAATTTCCTCGCCGAGGCCATTCCCCAGAAGAATTACTACAAATGTTGGTTGAAGTTCTTGATGAAGAGGATCGATATCTTCTACTCATTCTTGATGAACTTGATTACTTCATCAGACAAAGAGGTGCTGATATTCTATACGATTTAACAAGACTCACTGATGATAGGCTAAATGCAAAACAACGTGTTTCCATGATAGCAATAGGACGCAGAATACCTTTTGATGAAAACGCTCTTGATTCAAGCACATTAAGTACTCTTCAACGGAATATCTTACGTTTCTCCAAGTATAACAGAGATGCCTTGTATGATATTCTAAAAAACCGAGTCGATATGGCATTTGAGAAGAATGCTGTAATGGATGAAACCCTCCATGTCATCTCAGATATTGCATCAGAAAGAGGTGATGCGAGATATGCTATCGAGCTTCTCTGGCGCGCAGGAAAACAAGCTGACAGCAGTCAAACAAGTACTGTAGTTCCAGATTACGCTCGTCAAGCAAAAGCGGATACTCATCCTGAGCTTCGGAAGGAAATATTCAGCACGCTCACTCCTCAACATAAACTGTTTCTCTTGGCTACCGCTCGACAGCTGAAAGAAACACGTAGTGATTATGTCACCATAGGTGAGGTCGAAGAGATGTACCACTCGGCATGTGAGGAGTATAGAAAAGAGCCAAGAGCACACACTCAGATTTGGGAATGGGTTCAAGATCTTAACGCTCATGGAATAATCGATACAAAACGATCGGGAAGTGGCCAAAGAGGTCAGACAACGCTTATTGGGCTTTCTGATGTTCCTGCAGAGCTATTGGAACATTTTATAGCTCGCCTTCTAGATTCAAAGGAGCTGTGACAAACACGTGAAAAAAGAAAGCCTATCAAAAATAGCAATTGAAGATCTCTTTTCATCAAAGGGTAGAATTAAGATACTTAAAGAACTTGCAGAGTCTAATGAGTTGAATATCTCCGAACTTTGTAGAAGAGTAGACCTCAATCACAGCTCAACAAAGTCTCATCTTGAAGTGCTTTTAGACTCTGGTCTAATTGAAGAGAAGAAATTTGGACGTATTAAGATATATCGCTACAAGATTGAGGACTTGAGAGCACGTTCACTCCGAAGTTTCTTTGATCTCTGGGAGTCCTGAAGGAGTGCAGGCCAATGACAGACTATTTAGCACGTCTGTTCTATATTGGGGACCACTATTATGGGTCTCAGATGCAACCCGGACTAAAAACAGTGCAAGGAGAGCTTATCAAAGCTATTTCGAAATGGAGTGGAGAACCACACTCCTCACAATCAGTTCAGTTATCAGGACGAACAGATCGAGGCGTTCACAGCTTAGGGCAACTTGTAATGATTACTACAGACAAACGTTTCTCCATTGATGGCATCAATAAACATCTTCCTGAGGACATTGTACTTTGGGCACGAAGACAGGCTCCTGAGGGATTTAGACCACGTTCTGGTGCTTTAATGCGACATTATCGGTATTTTCTTGACGAGTCCTGGATAAATGTAAATCAAACTGTTATTAGAGAAGCAATTTCTCTACTCGTAGGATCGAATGATTTTAACTTCCTTTCAAAACCCGATGAGCGCAGGAATACAGTTACCACAGTACTGAATGTATCTCTTGGCGAGGTTTCTAATCTCAAGTTTTTAGATGTCTATGGAACTAGTTTCTTATGGAAGTTTGTAAGAAAAGTTGTGACATTATTGACAGCGATTGGCTTGGAAAAAATAAAACCTGAAACTATCCTTGATATTCTCGATGGAAGCAAGAAGACTTTTCGGGGTGGAATTGAGCCAGCACCACCTGAAAATCTGGTATTAATGGAAACGATTGTACCATTCAGGTTTACCACGAGCAAATACGCACTACGAAGAATTCAGAATTATCTTAATACTCGACGGGAATTTCTCAGACGATCCAGCCTGACATTATTTGGCCTTACTGACCACTTCTCTTCTTCAATGATGTTTTATCAACATTCAGCCAATTCGCATAATCTGCGGTAGTTCTGGGCTTCAATCCAATTAATTCTGTAATAGTGTCATAATGAGTTCTCATTACTCTAGACTTCGAAACACCAGTTAACATCGATAAAGCTGATAAAACATCTGATCGTTTCTCCTTTGATCTATTTCCCTGCCAAATTAAAAGTGGCCATGCAGGCTGAGAATAGTTAACCTTCCGATACGGGGTTGAATTTCTACTCCCAGCAACACCAGTTGCAAGAAAATCGTATACATATGCCAGTAGTTTCCAGTTTTGGTCTCTCATAATTCTCCCTAAAGATAAATCTGCAAGCGAAAGCCCATCGAAACCATTACTCAGCTCTTTATGAGATAGCAGATGAAGGTGTAGATTTTCTTCTAGCCAAAGAACTAAATCATCATGGTCAAGCTCAGATTCGGATAATACTCTCCTTGCAATTTCTGTGTCTGTTGTCATGAATACTCTTCGAAGTGTTTCTTCATTTCCACGTCGAACATCACGTGTAGTAGCCTCGACAGATGTTTCCATTGTACCCCTTTTAACATAAGATTCAAGATCCGATATAGCAGCTCGAAGATCACCAGCTGAGTTTTCTGCTATTTGATTGATGATACTTTGCGGAACTTTAGCTTTGTTTTGTTTTGCTATCCGAATAAGTACACTAGCTACGTTTTCATGTGCAATTTGCTCAAAGGAAAATATCTGGCAAATTTTAAACAAATCTTTGAGTCGTGGGCTATTTGGATCATTAGCAGTCATCACGATTGGATGAACTGATTCTTGAATCACTTTCACAATTGCACCAACGCCACCTCTGTCACTCGTGCCAGAGAGACCATCTACCTCATCCAAGAGAATAATTCGAGGTCGCCCGTCAAGAGTTTGTTGTGAGGCAGCTCTCCAAACAAGGGTTTCAATACTGTCTTTATTCCTTTTATCACTCGAATTAAACTCAACAAGTTCCATATCTAACTCATTGGATAAGGCACCAACAGTGGCTGTCTTTCCAATCCCTGGAGGTCCAATCAATAAAGCGGCATGTTTACTAGGTATGCCCTTCTTCCAAGACATAATCCATGTTTTTAGTGAAGTTATGGTATCAGGATTGCCAACAATAAGTTCTAGGTTTCTCGGACGGTGTTTTTCAGGCCATGGAAGGTTTTCATCGCTCATTGCTATCACTACCCAATCCTATATGTGCTAAAAGAGCAGTTAGCTGAATCTCTCCGTTCGAACCTTCGCCGATTCTAAACTCGACCTCTGCAATTTGCTCCAATACATCCATTTGCAGCTGATTTGGTAGATTGAGCGTTTGAATCTCTTTATGCATTTGCTTCACTAAATCAACAGGAGAAACGCCTTCGTGGTAGATTAATGATCTAAGTGCCTGCAAAGCATCAATATATCTTCCATCACGTGCATCTGTTATCATAGCTTTCACAGTTTCAGGGCTTGCTCTACCAGAAATCGCATACACAATCTTGTCTGTAATTTGTTGCCCAGTAGATGAGGCTGCTTGTAGAAGATTAATTGCTGCTCTCATATCTCCCTCAGTAAGGTAGAGTATTGCTTCAATCCCCGTTGAATGAAGCTTTATCTTTTCCATATTTGCAATATATTTCAAACGGGTAGCGATTCCACCATCATCCAAGCGCGAAAATCTGAATATTGCACATCTTGATTGTATTGGTGGGATTATCCTACTTGAGTAATTACAAATCAGAATCATTCTACAGGACTGAGAGTAAGACTCCATAGTTCTCCGAAGAGCATGCTGAGCGTCAGTAGTTAGATGGTCCGCCTCATCCAGTACAAGTATCTTGAAGGGTGCATTCCCTGAAGGCATTATTCTAGCAAAGGTCTTGATTTGATTCCTAACAACATCAATCCCTCTTTCATCACTTGCATTGAGTTCCATGAAGTTGCGTTCGTAAGTATCTCCAAACAGATCCTTTGCCATTGCCATAGCTGCCGTTGTCTTACTCGTCCCTGGTGGGCCTGTAAAGAGGCAATGGGGTACTGCTTTATTCTCGACAAACATCACCAGACTCTTGATTATCTGTTCTTGACCAATTATCCCACTAAGAGTGGGTGGCCGATATTTCTCAGTCCACAGGTCTAAGTCCATTATGGATTCCCACCTTCTCTAGAACATTTGAAGTTTGTATTGCTGGACGTTTCATGAGTTCATTCTTAGTCTCTTAAAAGGTTCTTCTGATGCTTCAATATTCTATTCCAGCAATTAATAATTCAGACCTTTTAATCACTATGACTCAAAATACTAGAGCAATGTCTTTATTTCATCTTGGCTTGAATGAAGTGTGTACAGCCATGAGAATATGTATTGATTCCAAAGAGGCAATTAAGAGATTTGAGATGTCATTCCTTAATGAGATTCGGGGATGCGTCTTTCTAAAATCAACTCCTGAATTCACCGTGGCTGGACAAAAGTTTGGCCCATTTCAGAAAGGTGATCGTTCAGAGATGCCTAACTGGGTTATCGAAAAACTACTCCAGAGTGAATATGTCGATATCGCTCCAGAAGACGCCTATGAATCCCTGAGGCGGCTCCAGAATCTCTATCGTGAAGAGGAGAAAAATCCTCATAAATTTCAGACCTTCCAGCCGTTTCTCTATACAGCAATAGCTAGGAAGACAACGCGTCTACAGAGCGACAAGACTTCTATGGATCCTCGCAAGTATGAAGAGGTCGAGATGCTTCGCAAAATGACCCCATTTCTGGTTGAAACAAGACTTTCGAAGATACTACGCGTAGCTAAATCTGGTGCTTATCAAGAAAAGCGGCAACAGATGGCGCATGAGGAACGATGGTTATGTGAGGAGCTTGCTGGGTTGTTATCTGGATGGCGCCAAAACATAATGGAATAGGCTGTGAGTATTAGTGCCCTTAAATACAAACCCTGAAGAACTAGGAGTCTGAAAATATATACAAGCGCACGCCTTGTTGTCTGTCGAGGCTGATGGTTATGTCAAGCTATGATGAATCCCAAGAACGATTTGAGGAATTTCTTAGAACCTATAAGGATGATCAGGGTAACCTCACATATTGGGCAAGAGTCCAACAAATGTCAATTAATGATGAAGTTTCCATACCTATTGACTACCAAGAACTAATCAGTTTTGATAATGTGTTTTTAACTCTGGCAGCTGAGAATCCTCAGAAGTTTATCGATATAGTTAATGCAGCGCTTGTATCAGTTCTAAGGGTAGAAGACCCGGACTATGTCAACAGCCTTGATATTACAATAATCAAAGCACGGATTACAAACTACACAGAACATATAGCTTTACGTGCTATTCGTTCCAAACACATTGGGAAGCTTGTTCATGTAAGCGGTATTATGATGCGGGCAAGCGAAGTAAAACCATTATTAGTCCAAGCTATGTTCCAATGTAGAATTTGCGATGAGAAAATCCCGCAGACACAAGAAGAGGGTAGATATACGGAGCCTGCACGATGCCCGCTCTGTGATAAAAAGACCCCGATGAGATTACTTCCGCAAGAATCTCAATTTCGTGATTGGCAAAAAGTTCGTATTCAGGAGTCGCCGGATGAATTACCTCCTGGTCAAATGCCACGGTCCGTTGATATAATTTTAGAGGGAGAAGACATTGTAGATAAGTCCCGACCAGGCGACCTTGTAAAAGTCACAGGAGTGCTTCAAACAACTCCGGATTTCTCTAGGAGAGGGGGAAAACTTGCCACCTTTAACATATTCATCGAAGCTAATGGTGTTGAAGTATCCGAGAAAGAATACGAACAGCTTGATTTATCCGAAGAAGACATGAAGCAAATACAAGAATTCTCAGAAGATCCTTATGTTCATGAAAGGATTGTTGCATCCATTGCTCCATCAATACAAGGACATATGTCTATCAAAGAGTCTATTGCACTATTACTCTTTGGTGGTGTTGGAAAAACACTACCTGATGGAACGCGCCTTAGAGGTAAATCCAATATACTGTTAATTGGTGATCCCGGAACTGGAAAAAGTCAGATTTTAAAATTTGTTGCAGGACTCGCAGCCCGAGGTCTCTACACTTCTGGAAAAGGAACCACAGCTGCAGGTCTAACTGCCGCAGTCATACATGATACTGAATCAGGTGCTATGACACTTGAGGCAGGTGCATTGGTATTATCGGACCAGGGAATTGCCTGTATTGATGAGTTCGATAAGATGGATGCCAATGATAGAACTGCGATTCATGAGGCTATGGAGCAACACACAGTCAGTATTGCAAAGGCTGGAATTATTGCGACGCTCAATGCAAGAACATCAATCCTTGCTGCTGCAAACCCAATTTGGGGGCGTTATGAAATTGCACGAACTGCGCAAGAGAATATTCAATTGCCCTTCACAATTTTATCACGGTTTGATTTAATTTGGATTATGATTGATACAATCAACGAAGAAACTGATCGTGAAATTGCACAGTTTATTCTAAACATGCATCAGACAAGAAGGCCCAAAAGCGATTCGGCAAGGCCTCCTGTTGCACCTGGATTTCTAAAGAAGTATATTGGCTATGCGAATCGTTATGTGATTCCACAGCTCACCGTTGAAGCTGTAGAAGAAATAGAGAAATTCTATGTTGATTTTAGAAAAAATGCCGAGGGTGGCGGAACAATTCCAATCACCGCACGCCAACTCGAATCTCTTGTGCGTTTAGCAGAAGCAAGAGCAAGGATGGCTCTGCGTTCACAAGTAACAAAAGAGGATGCACAAGCTGCCGTTCGATTAATGTACGAATCACTTCACATGGTTGCACTTGATAGAACTACTGGCAAGATTGACATAGACCGCCTTGTTTCAAAAATGAGTGCTGAGCAAAGAGGTTCAACTAATATCATTATTAGAGCACTTCATGATCTTGAACCTGATGGAGCCTCACCTGTAAATAGGGATGCATTAGTGCAGAGAGCAGTATCTATGGGTCTTACAAAGGAAAAGGTGGAGGAGATGATTGAAAAGCTCCTAGCTGATGGCACACTCTTTGCTCCCAAAGATGGAAAAATTAGGGAAGCTAAGAGATAGAGTATTTTCAATGATTAGCATAATTAATAGTGGGAAATAGCATGGTTTGTCTAGAGGAGCTTGATATCAATAGAAAGGTGATAAGTCATCTACAAAGTCTTGGCATCACCAAGCTATTTCCTCCTCAGATAACCGCATTTGAAACAGGAGTTTTACAAGGCAATAATCTAGTTCTTGCTATCCCTACTAGTTCTGGTAAGACATTAGTCGCTGAAATTTGCATGCTAAAAGCGATTCTTGACGGTCGTGGTAAGGCGCTTTATCTTGTCCCTCTGAAATCTCTTGCAAGGGAGAAGTATGACGACTTCAAGAAGTATGAAACATTGGGAATTACTGTGGCAATGTCTGTAGGAGACTATGACTCTCCCGGCACAAAATTACGTGAGGCGGATATT
>Ga0224495_10000543_pt1 | contig 29596 bp, 23 predicted proteins | sample SF_Jul11_sed_USG_FD_168128 | JGI IMG/M metagenome (GOLD analysis project Ga0224495, IMG submission 168128) | Sediment microbial communities from San Francisco Bay, California, United States - SF_Jul11_sed_USGS_4_1 | ecosystem: Environmental > Aquatic > Marine > Sediment | place: USA: California... | reverse complement strand
GCATCTGACAACGACCGGTTCTGAGCTCCGAGCCGGTCGTTGTCAGATGCGGACGGTCACAACCGCGGGAAGGGTTCGCTTACCGTGCCGCCCAGCGTGAACAGGTAGAATCCCTCGGCGTCGCGGTTCTTGAGGAACGAGAGCAGCCCCGACTGCTCACGGCTGAGCCGCTCCGACGGTTTCAGCCTGATCGCGAGGTTCATGGTCCCCCGCTCGCGCATCACCACATCGCCCGACACCCTGATCTTCAATTCCTTCCCGTCCAGCTCCAGCTTGCGGACCATGAAACGGTCGCCCCTGACCTCAGCCTCGATCCAGCCCTGCTCGAAATCGAGGTCAGGCACGGGAAACCCCTTGACCTTCAGCTCCCGGCTCGCGAGGTTCTTGAACCAGATACGCCCTTTCCCGACATCGTTCACCATTTCGAAGTTCCCGCCCACGGTCCCCGATAGTTTGAATCCCAGGTTCTTGAGGAGCCCGTAGGTTCCGATATCAAGGTTGCTCGCATCAACAGACCAGGACCGCCGCTTGGAACCCTCTTCGGAACGCAGCGAGATCTCACCGCCGTAAGCGGGCCCCTGAAGATTGACGATGCGAAGACCGCGCAGGAAGCCGAGCAGGGAAAGATGCACCTTGATCCCCGGGCTTTCGAACAGAACGCGGCCGGTCTTGTCCGACAGCACCACATCGGAAAGCAGGACGCGGTTCGCGAAGCGGGGGGAAATGCGCGCGATCGAAAGCTCGAACGGAGTCTTCGCGCCCACCTCGGCCTCAATCCGCTTTTTCACCTGGTCAAAAGGGAACAGGAGAACAAGGAACACCATGAACGCTGCAACAAAGTACAGCGAAAAGGAGAGTATGCGAAATATGTTCTTTTTAGTGACCATGATCAGAGGATCGCGCAGGGACCTCGGGCCGGAGCGGGATCACCCGGCGCTCGTGACCAGCAGAGTGGCGTTCAGGAGCTTGGGATTGTCGTACCGCGGCTTGAAGTAGAGCTTTCGGACCCGGAGCAGTTCCTTTTCCATGAGATAAACATAGTTGACCACGTCATAGAGCGTTATGTTGTCAAGCTTGATCTCGACAACGCTCTCTTTGAACCCCTCGGACTGGGTGCCCGCCTGAGGTTTCAGCGAAACGATCTTCCCGGACAGGTTCGCGCGTTTGGTGATATTCTCGATCTCCGTCAGGAGCGGTCCCCGTTTGGCTGCCGCGTCCTGCGCAATCTGGAGCTGTTTCTGGAGCTCCTTGTAGTCGTCCCGGAGCTTCTTCATCTCCGTCAGGTCCCGCTCTTTCTTCGGGATCAGGTCGCGCTTCCGTGACAAGTCGGCCAGGAACGGGGACAGCACGAACAGGTACAGCACGATCGCGGCAGCGATCGGTCCGCCGATAAATAGCGCGCGTTTGTCTCGTTCTTCAAGCTTCACGATAACTCCATTTGGAACCACGGATGAACACGGTTAAACAACAAATCTCTCGCATTCCAGTTTTGGCCTTGCGAAATTGATCAGCAGGCCAACACGCAGGCCGGATATCCTCAGATAATTAAGTAACTGTGCGCGATGGACATCATCGATCTTGTCTACTGATTTGACCTCAACGATAACCTTTTCATCGACGACCAAGTCTGCGTAATAAACGCCGACTTCCTTGTCGCGATACATGACGCTGAACTCTTGTTGTGGACCTACTTTTTTCTTCTTGAGCTCTAAATCCCAAACAAGGGCATTTCCATAGACCTTTTCCAGCAAGCCACATCCCAAGGCGTTATGAACCTTAAATGCAGATTCAATAATTTCTTTTGTAAGATCTCTATGCAACAGCTCTGAATCAGCAGTCATCTTTTAACCGTGTTCATCCGTGGTTCAGAATGTTGTGCGTTTATTTCGCCTGCTTCACCTTGATATCCACCCGGAACTTCACCTTGTTCGCCACCCCCATGCGCGTGTCCTGCACGGAAACGTCCTCGAAGAACGGCGATTTCTGCAGTTCCGCCTTTACCTTGTCCACGGCCTCGAAGGACGGGGCTTCGCCCTGGAGCTTCAGCCGATCGCCGTCAAGATTGAACTCCTGAAAGGCCACGCGGATCTCCTTGGGAATGCCGTCGGTCACGGTCTTCATCACATCCAGGACCGAGGTGGACGATCCGAGCACGCCGATCCGCTTCTTCGCCTCAGCGACCTTGTCGCGCATCTGGCGCAGGGGATCGGCGGATGACTTCGCGTCGGGAAAGGTCTGGCGATAGATGTCCTTGATCTCCCGGTCCAGCTTGCCGTACCCGGACTGGACAATGGAGTACTTCACGCCGATGTTGACGCACAAGAGGACTGCAACCGTTGCCGCGGCGATGATGACCGACCGCCGCTGCCTGCGCGCACCCTCGTCGATCCTGCGATGAGCGAACTCGCCCTGGCGGAAATTTACCTCCCCCGACAATGCCGCGCCCAAGCTCACCGGATCAGTTGCCTTTTTGCCGCCCAGCCCGGGCGCGGCTTGTTCAACCGTGATCCCGAGCTCCGACAGGCCGGACTGCGCGGCGCTGTCCGTCCCCAGTACCAGCGCCTTTTCAGCGGTCTCCTTGAATTCCGTGGCAAAGGACTGAAGCACATGACGAATTCCGCCGGTGGAAGAGTCCCCGAGGGTCCGGAGGGCCTTTATCGCGCCCTTGGACCTGAAGCAGACATCACTGCCCGAGAACAGCAGTGAACCGGCATCGGCCGGCATCATCCTGGCAAGTGCCGCAAGACCGGCAAAGGACGGAACTACGGCCTGGGGATCGATCCCCGCGGAAGCCAGCAGTTCCAGATGCTGCCGCAGCACGGTCTTCGGCACGATCAGGCAGAGGACCGTTGTCTCTGCTCCCTTGCCGCTACCGGCCTCGAGCACAAGATGGTCCATCACCACCTCGTCAATTTCAAATGGAAGCGTGTCCTCCACTTCAAAGGGCAGCGCCTTCTCGATCTTCTTCCGGTCGCTGAAGGGAAGCGTTACGGTGCGCTGCGTGCAGAGGTGACCGGGGATCACGGATACGATGCGGCTGCCTGCCCATGCTTTTGCCTTTTCGCGCAGCAGCGCCGCCAATTCCCCGTCGGAGCTGTAAGGAGCGGTGAACGTGTCCACCAGTTCGGCCTTGCTGAACTGCCGCTCCACCACCGTCGCGGTGACCCGTCCTCGTGCTAGGGAAAGTCCCAGGATCTTCACAAGATCCTCCAATAGGGGATTTGAGACCCGATGATCGCGACAGCTTCCTTGCTGTAGCCTCCGACCGTGGCGATGCAATGCACCGTATAGATGTTGTTCGATTTCGTCGTCAAATAGTTTACAGCGTTCACGTTGTTGATCTTGATGTTGTCACCAATGATCTCTCCGGGCACCGACGTATAGGGGGTTCTCTGCCGGTTCTGAACAATGATATCGACTGCCCCCTGGCTGATGCCAATGCTTTGGAGCACGTCCGCCGACGCTGTATTGATATTGATGTTGCTCCACTTGCCCACGGTCAGAGCGTTCGCTACCTTGCCGTACTCCTCATCGCTCATGTACTGCCTGAGCTCCTGCAGCAGGATCGTGAAGTTGATCGTGCTCGCGGGATCGACCATCCGGTCGAATACCGTGGTATCTATCTTCTTGACGTCCTCAAGGAATGACCGCAACACGGTCTGCGTGACCGGATTCGACTTTACATCGGTAAATCCGATCTTCCCCGCCTCATCCTCCCACATGACCTTCACTTCCGTATCGCCCTGGCTCACTTCGGGAACGACACCCCATTCACCCTGGGGGATCATTTCCTTCAGGTCCTTATACTTTGTAAAGATCCTCACCCCCGACCGGGCCAGGAAGTAGGCCCGCTGACTGTCTCGGAAGTTCGCCGCTGCCCGGAGGCTCACCCTCGTTCCATAGGCGAACTCGAACACAAGCGCGAGCAGCAATGTCGTCACCAGGAGGGTGATCAGGAGCGCAACGCCCCGGTCATTTCGAATCAGAGTTCCTGTTTCCGCGCCGATCCTCATCGTCGTCATCCGCGCTCCGCTCACTACTTTATCCCGATCTCCACAGAGGTCGCGTAGACCCCGCCCGCGGCCATGACCAGCACTATCTCAACCGCCTTGGGAAGGGCGTTCTGATTTTTACTGTCCCACTCATCAATCCAGGCCGAACCGTTGAAATACCGGAACCGGAGGCTTGCGATCTGGTCCGTGATCTCGTATTCCACACCGCCTTCGAGCGGTGGCACATCCGCGCTCAGTTCCCGCTTTTCCCTGCGGACCAGCGCCCGGCCCTTTCCATCAGGCCGGTCCTTGAAATAGTATCCCAGCTCCCAGAGCTCCATCTCCCTGGTGTCGGGTCTCCGCCAGTTCGTGAGCGTTGTCAGGAACAGGCTGTCCAGTCGTATTTTCCTGTCTGCCCCTCCGTCCTCTTCCACTTTACGGCCATAGAAAAAGGTCGGCTCGATCGTTTTCGCGTAATAAAAAGCGTTCGCCACATCGGTCGCGATGCGGGACATCAGGGTCCGCGCTGCGTCGGTTCCATCACGGACCTGTTCCGCCTGTGCGACAGTGCTTCCTGTTGTCGCGAATACACTGTAGAGCACGGTCGCCACGCCCGCGAATATCGCCAGGGCAAGCAGCACCTCGATGAGGGTAAACCCTTTTGAATGCGGAGTGCGAAGTGCGACGTGCGAAGTTAAAGTGCACCGTAGTGTGTCGTGGATCTTGTACTCCGCACTCCGCACTCCGCACTCCGCACTGATTCTATTCATAGCTCACCAGTTCGACCATCTCCTCGCGTTCGCCCTCTTTCCAGAGGACCGCGACCCGGACCTCATAAATGCCGGCGTCGGGAATCGGCGTTAAGGAGACGGTTTTCTTCCAAAGATAGTCCTTGAACTCCTCGTCGTCGAACTGACCGTCCTTTTCCAGGGGAACGAGCGGTTTGACCAGGAGAGTCTCGGTCATCACCCGCTTTGCCAGGAGCGTTGCCGTGGTCATATGCTCGGCGAACACCACATCCTGGACGCTCCGGTTCTTGAGCCCGATCAGCGATACGATCACCAGGGATAATATCGCGACAGCGATCATGACCTCGAGGAGGGTAAAGCCCTTCGAGTGCGAAGTGCGGAGTGCGAAGTGCGAAGAGAAAACAAATGATGAAAACGAGATCTGTTTCTTGCTGGACCTTAACTCCGCATTCCGCACTTCGCACTCCGCACTATTATTCACTTCTCCTCCACCCGGCCCTCGAGGAGTTCCGTGTCGCCGGTGAGCGGTTTCACCAGAAGCGTGTAGTCCTTTCCGTCCCCGTCCTGCAGATAGATGAAGGACTTCTCAACCCATCCGTCAGGCGTGAACAGGATGAACGGATCATCGGGGTGACTGCCGACATGGATGCTGCGCATCACCGTCTGGCCGGACAAACTTCCCTCGGTGGATATCACCGAATCGATCTTTTTGAACTCCACGGTATCATCGTCGATCAGGACCGGCGCTTCCGCCCAGTAGTGCCCGTTCGACACATCGAACCGAAGACGGAAGATCTTCTTTTTGGCTTCCGCCTCGTCCCGCAGGAACCGGATCGTCCCGGTAAGATGCCGTGCACTCTTCTTCAGATTCGAGCCAGTGATCTCGTTCAGCGACGGGATCACCAGGGTCAGCATGATCCCGAGCACGACAATTACCACACCCAGTTCAACCAGGGTGAAGCCGTTCCTATTTCGGATTGCGAATTGCGGATTCTCGATTGCAGGCAACACGGACGAAAGCCGGTTCGGATTTTTCTCTCGGCGTTCAATCCGCAATCCGCGATCCGAAATCCGAAATTGTCTTTGCATTACTCGATCTTCCAGCTCTCGATATCCGCACCTTTGCCCTCACCGCCCTGTTCACCATCAGCGCCGTAGGAGATGATCTCATACTCCCGGTTCTCATTGCCCGGCGAGAAGTAATGATAATCATGGCCCCAGGGGTCCTTGGGGATGCGCGCAGGCTTGAGATAACCGCCTTCGCGCCACTTGGCCGGGACGCGGCCCGACTCAGGCTTCTTGATCAGCGCGTCCAGCCCCTGATCGGTCGCGGGATAAAATCCATTGTCGAGTTTGAATCCGTCCAAGGCGCTCTCGAGCGACCGGATCTGTGTCCTGGCCGTACCGATCCGCGCTTCCTCTTCCCTGCCCAGGATCTTCGGCAGGACCAGACCTGCCAGCAGTCCGAGGATGATCACCACCACCATGATCTCAATAAGGGTAAAGCCTCTCTGGTTCTTCATGCTTTGTCTCCTTGCTTTTGCATTGTACTTTTTACCCCTTACCACTTACCCCTTACGACTTACGTTTTATCTCACTCCCGAGCTCATCTGCAGGATCGGCAGCATGATCGCGATCACGATCGTGCCGATGATCAAGCCCATCACAAGGATGATGATGGGTTCCACCAGGGACATGAGCGCCGCGATGCGCGATTCCACGGTCCGGTCAAAGGAATCGGATACCTTGAGCAGCATCTTTTCCAGTTCTCCGCTCTTTTCTCCCACCGCCACCATCTGGACCACCACCGGCGGAAAGAGACCGCTCCTGCGGAGCGGGTCTGCGATGGATTCGCCTTCGCGCACGTTCTCGCGCGCCTTTCGGACCGCGTCCGCAAGGATCGTGTTCCCGATCACGCTCTGGACAATGTCCAGGGCCGTGAGCGCCGGGACCCCGCTTTCGAGCAGGGTCCCCAGGGTGCGCGTGAACCGGGATACCGAGATCATCCTGATCAGCGTGCCCGCGACCGGCGCCCTGAGCAGCCAGCTGTCCAGCTGTTCCTTCCCTGCAGCAGTACTGAAATACCTGCGAAGATAATAAGCGGCTCCGCCCGCGAGCAGCAGGATGAGCCACCAAAAACGAGACAGAAAACCCACGACACCCAGGAGCGCCAGGGTAATGAACGGAAGCTGCTGCCGCATATCCTCGAACATGCCCACGACACGCGGAAGGACAAAGCTGAACAGGAAGAACAGCACGCCGATACCGATCAGCGTCATGAGCGCCGGATAGGCCAGAGCCGCGGCAAGCTTGTTCCTGAAGCGCGTCTGCTCCTCCAGAAAGTCCGCAAGCCGGGCAAGCGTGATCTCGAGCGTGCCGCTTACCTCTCCGGCCGAGACCATGTTCACATAAAGCGGCGAGAACACCCGGGGGCTCTGGCGCAGGGCGTCGGCAAGCGACGAGCCTTCACGCACCGCGTCGCGCGCAGACGAGAGCGATCCCTTGAGCGTCGACCCCTCTTCCTGGTCCACGAGCACGTTCAAGGCATCCATGAGCGGCAGGCCCGACGACAGGAGCGTGGCCAGCTGACGGGTGGCGTTGGCAAGGTCGGCGGGACTCACCCGGCCGCCGCCAAAGCTGATATTCCTGTTCCGTGCAGCGCGGGACGATCCGCCCTCGCGGATCTCCAGGACCACGATGCCGTCCTTCTTGAGCTTCGCCCGGACCGCCTTCAGGCCCTCGCCGTCCTGCACGCCCGAAACGTTCCTGCCGGCGCTGGTGACCCCTTTGTATTCGTAGACAGGCATCTGTTTAATATAGGGGCGGGTTTAAAACCCGCCCCTACTGCGATTCCTTCTGTGTCACCCGCACGACTTCGTCCACCGAGGTGATTCCCTTGAGCACCTTATCCGCGCCGTCCTGACGCAGGGTCCGCATTCCTTTTTTCACGACGTAGGATTTGATGGTCGAGGCGTCGGCGTTCTTCATGATGAGCTGGCGCACCTCGTCATTGATATCAAGCAGTTCGTAGATCGCCGAGCGCCCCAGGTATCCGGTCTGGAAACAGGCGGGACACCCTTTCGCCCGGTACACGGTCGGATGTTCGCCTGTCGCCGGGATCTCCAGCTCGGTCATCTCCAGGGCAGGCATCTGGTAGGGCTCCCGGCATTCGGGACAGAGCACACGCACCAGCCGCTGCGCCAAAATGCCCAGCACCGATGACGAGATGAGGAATGGCTCGATCTTCATGTCCTGGAGCCGCGTCACTGCGCCGGCAGCGTCGTTCGTGTGGAGCGTGGAAAAGACCAGGTGGCCGGTAAGCGCGGCCTGGATCGCGATCTCCGCGGTCTCGGAATCCCGGATCTCGCCCACGAGGATAACGTCAGGGTCCTGCCGCAGCACGGAGCGCAGCCCCGCGGCAAAGGTCAGGCTGATCTTGGCATTCACCTGGATCTGTCCAATGCCCTTGAGCTGGTATTCAATGGGGTCTTCGATGGTGATGATGTTCTTGTCCGGCGAATTGATCTTGGAAAGCGACGCGTACAGGGTCGTGGTCTTGCCGCTGCCCGTAGGACCCGTGACCAGGATGATGCCGTGGGGCCGTTCAATGAGATCATTGAACCGGTCCAGGGTGTCGCCGGAAAAACCGATCTTGTCCAGGGCCAGGAGCGCGCTCTCGCGATACAGAAGCCGGAGCACGATGCGTTCGCCGAATGCCGTGGGCACGATGGACACGCGCACATCCACATCCTTGCCGCCGATCTTGATCCGCATGCCCCCGTCCTGGGGAAGCCGCTTCTCGGCGATGTTCAGGCCGGACATGATCTTGACGCGCGAGGCAATGCTGGCCTGAAAACGCTTCTGGATCGTCAGGATATTGTACAGGATGCCGTCGATGCGGAACCGGGCCACGACCTCTTTTTCAAAGGGTTCAATGTGGATGTCACTGGCCCGTTCGCGGATGGCCTGGGACAGGAGCGAGTTCACCAGCCGGATGATCGGCGCGTCATCGGTCGCTTCGAGCAGGTCCGTGGGCTCTTCGAGCTCCGCGGCCAGGAAGGAAAGGTCTTCTTCCTCCATCTCCTGGGCGGTGTCCTCGGCCTTGTTCAGGTCCTCGCTGTGCAGCCGGTTCAGGTTGTCGAGGATGGTCTCCGAAGGGGCAAGAACAAGCGAGACCTCCGCGCCCAGCAGGACCCGCAGGTCGTCAATGGTGGAGAGCAACAGCGGTTCGGCGGTTGCCGCGACAACAGTACCGTTCTCACGCCTGAGCGGAATGACCACGGCCTTTTTCGCGTAGGTGATGGGAACGTTGAGCGCGAGCTCGCGGTCGATCTCGCCAAGCTCGGGCTGAAAGGGAAGGCCGATCTGACTGCCCAGAGCGGTCAGCACCTCTGCCTCGGTCACGAAGTTCAGGCGGACGAGCAGCGTTCCGATCCTTCCGCCGCGCTTCTTCTGAAGATCGAGGGCCTTCTTGAGCCGCTCTGCGGCAAGTCCGGACTCAACGAGTATCTCGCCGAGCAGGCGTCTCACCGGCCTCCCTCCGCGGGAAACTTGGGCTTTTCGCCGGTCTCCGCAACAGGCGGGGCTCCTGCATCGGGTAGTGATGTTGTCGGCGCGGATGACGGAACTAACAGGTCAGGAACAGGCGCCACAGGTGATACCGTCGAAGTCGGTTTGCTTTCAATGGCGTGTTCGCCCGACGGCGGGGGCGCCGGAGCGGTCACCGTGGTCTTGCTCTGGAGCGCCGGTTCTATCTTCTTCTTTTCAAAATGCTGCTCCTTGCGGAACTCTTCGAGACCGTCGGTCTTCTTCTTCGTGATCGCCGCGGAATCTTCCTCGTTCTTGATGATGTAGGGCGTGATGAAGATCATGAGGTTCGTCTTCTCGATCCGCGTGGTCTTGTACTTGAAGAGCCATCCGAGGATCGGGATGTCACCCAGGAACGGCACCTTGCTCTCGGCAGTGGTCACATTGTCCCGGATCAGGCCGCCGATGACCATGGTCTCGCGGTCCTTCACCACCACGGTCGTGATCGCAGAGCGCTTGTTGGTGATCAGACCGCCGGCGTTCACCGTGGACGACGCGACCACGTCGGATATCTCCTGGTTGATGTCCAGCTTCACGCTGTCATCCGACGATATCTGCGGGGTGATCGCCAGCTTGATGCCCACGTCCTTCCGTTCGACGGTATTGAAGAAACTGCCGCTGCCGGTCGTGGCGTTCTGCGTCTGGCCGGTGGTAAAGGGCACGTTCTGGCCCACCATGATCTCGGCCTTCTGATTGTCGCTCGTGAGAATGTTCGGCGTCGAGAGCACATTGACGTCGCTGTCGCTCTGGATCGCCCGGAGCAGCGCTCCCACGTTCAGGAACTCCTGCCCCTTGAACGTGAAGGTCCCCTTTACCGCACCCACGGCCAGGCCGTTGAAGTTGGCGAATGCGGCCGGGCCCTGGACCGTGGCCGGCACAATGCCGCCGAAGTTCGTACCGCCGACCCCGGTGATCCTGCTGTTGTCCAGCGGGCTCATGGCGCGGAACTCGAAACCAAGCTCGCGCTGTTTGGCAAGCCCCATTTCGATGATGGCCGCCTCCACATAGACCTGTCGCCGCCGGATGTCGAGCTTCTGTATCACATCACGGACCGTCTCGAAATCCCCTGGCGATCCGACGATGATCAGCGAGTTGGTAAGTTTGTCCGAGGTGATGGTGACCGCGCCCTCGAGGATCGTTGCGGGTCCCGCGGGCTGGGCCGCGGCCCCGGCGGCCGGCGCCGGAAGGCGGGACACGAGGGCCTGCATCACCTTGGCGATGTCCTCGGCGTTGGCGTTCTTGAGGTAATAGACGTTGATCTTTCCCTTGCCCGCAGGCGCAGGGACGTCCATGATCTCGATAAGCTTCTCGATCTTTCTGATGGAATATACGGCGTCGGTAATGATAAGCGAATTGGTGGCGGGATTCGCGATAAGCGTGCCATCCTTGGTGATGAGCGGCGAAAGGGTCCTGACCAGGTCCTGGGGATTCACATAGGTCACGCGAATGAGCTTGGTAACGTAGCCCTCGCCGTGCATCGAACCGTCCTGCATCACCTTCAGTCCGCTCTGCTTCACCATTGCCGTAGGGATGATGCGGGTGATGGTCCCGTCCTCCACCGCGGTGAAGCCCTTTATCTCGAGAGCGGACAGGAAGACCTGATAGGCCTCGTCGTAAGATATCTTGGTGGGGGTCATGAGCGTGACCTTGCCGGTCACGCGCTCGTCAAGGATGAAGTTCCTGCGCGTATACTCGCTCATGACCTTCACCAGCGCCGCGATGTCGATGTTGCTGAAATTGAGGGTGATGTAATCGTCACCGGCCTTGATTGCCGGCGCATCCAGCTTGTCGGGAGCGGGCGGAACGGCCGTATCCTGGGCATGGCCGATGCCGACGCTCATGAGCCCCGCGAGCAGCAGGGCTGGTAGTCTTTTCACGCGGAACCTCCGAGAGTGGGCAGGGACAGTGCGACGCGGGGAAGGGGCGTTTCAGGTCGCGGGAACATTCTCATGCCCGCCGCCGCGTCACCGCGTCCCGGATATGCAGCCTGATCATTGGATGTCGTAGTTCAGTGTTTGACGCTGGCCGTTGCGAAGCAGATCGACCGAGATGCTCTTCTCATCCTTGAGCCCCTGGTACAGTTGGAAAAATTTACCGGGATCATCGACGTCCTGGGAATTGACCCGCTGGATGACGTCGCCGTTCACGAGACCGATCTTCTCATAGAGGCTGCCCGGCACGATCTCGCTGATGCGGAATCCCACGGTCTTCCCGCCATCGATAAAGGGCATCGCACGCGCCTGAGTAAGCAGCTTGTTCAAATTCTCCGTGCTCGATGCGATCTCCCGTTCATCGACCATGAATTTGCCTTCCCCCATCCTGCGAACACCGACGGCGGCCGGTCTGCTTGCCACATTCACGATCTTGGTGTCATCGATGATCTGGAGTTCCTGCGTGGACCCGTCGCTCCGCTTGAGCGTAACGCGGTCGCGGGACACCTTGATGATCTGCGATCCGTCGGGAAGTTTCTCGCGCAATCGGTAGAAGGTCTGCGGACCGGTCCCCTCCTGCAGCACCGCGCCGGCAAAGACCGATCCTTCGACTGTGCCGATGAGCGTATAGTTGGAAACAGGACCGGCCGCGGAGCCGTTCACGGGCGCCTTGCCCTCGCCGAACAGCCCGCGGTCAAGGATGGAGGAGTAATCGGCAAGGGCCCGCCGAGGTTCTACTCCAGCGCGCTCCTGCGTGATCGAGCCAGAATACTTCGGCGCGGCATCAAGGCTTCTGCCGATCATGGCATCCACCGTATCCGCGAGGAGATAGGCCGAGACGGTCAGAAGGGCTACAAGGAACACTGTATGGATCGTGGATGACTCTTTCACAACCTCACCACCCTATTCTTGGTTCTTGAGGATTATACTCTCCCGGCATAGGGTTGTCAATTGTTTTGGCTCGGAACCTTCTGGAAAGACAGGAGTTTTTCCGCCCTGTCGATGACACCTGAACGGGGAGGCTGCGCGGTCTTGGAGCAGGGAGGCAGGATCAGGCGTCGGGACGCTGTCCCCCATGCATCCGTTGTACACCAACCATCTGTTCAAGCTTCATGATCGCTGACGGCTCTCCCAGCACGATGAGCGTATCCCTTCCGTCAATGCGGGTATGGGAGTCCGGATTGAACACCATCTTTCCCGTTGCCTTCTTGATACCCACGATGATCACGCCGGTCTGTTTGCGAAAACCCGAACTCACCAGGTTCTCTCCGACGAACGATGACGTATCGGATATGCAGATCTCCTCTATCTGCAGGTCCAGATGCTCCCGCGCGGTCGCGATCTCGATGAAATCCACGACGTTCGGCCGCAGGATCGCCTGGGCCATTCGGCTCCCGCCGATGTGGTAGGGGGAAATGACCTTGTTCGCACCCGCTCGTTTGAGCTTGACCTCCGACCCCTCTTCCCCGGCCCGCGCCAGGATAAAAAGCTCCGGGTTCAGCCCCCGCGCTGTCAGGGTGATGTACACGTTCTCGGTATCCGATGTCACCACGGCGATCAAACCTTTTGCGCGCTTGATGCCCGCCTTCAGCAGGGACTCGTCCTCGGTTGCGCTGCCCCGGATGAACAGATACCCATCGTGTTCAAGCTTTTCAAGCACCGATGGATTGCTCTCTACCACAACAAAGGGAACCGGCCGGGCCGAGAACTCCTTGCAGATGAGCGCCCCGATCCTGCCATACCCACAGATGATATAGTGGTCCTTCAGGGATTCGATCTGCTTTTCCACCTTCTTCCTCCCGATGAAGCTTTCCAGTTGCCCCTCGAACATGATCTGGGCGAACTTTCCGATGGTGTACCAAAGGACGCTCACGCCGAAAACGATCAGCAGCGTCGTGAAGACCATCCCGCGGTCGCTCAGTTCGTGTACCTCCCGGTACCCAACTGTCGCAATCGTGATGATGGTCATGTAAAAGGCGTCGAGCACCCGCCAGCCTTCGATGACCATGTAGCCGCCGGTCCCGAGCGCAACGAGGACCGCCAACGCGGCGATGGATACCTTGAGTTGCCTGATGAGGTGCATGGATCAGTCGCCGCTCCCGGAGCGCTTCTGGTCGCCGTCATCCAGAAAAAAGATGAACGCCATCGCCGGTCTGCGCGACGATTCATTGGTTACAAAATGGATGCTCCAGAAGGAGTATCCATTTGCGGTCCATTCGTTCACAATGCGCTCGATCGCCTCGTCAGTGACCGTACTTGTCTCAACAACCTTATAGGGCATGGCGCCATTATAGAGGATGTGATTGCTTTTTTCAACAAATCCGCGTGGGATGTGGTCCGGGGTATCGTGATCCCGGCACTGCTGCCGGGAAAGGCCCGGCAGGTTCTTTCAGAACTACCCGAACGGGTAGTTCCCCTCTTTTTTCGAATTACGTATAATCATCGGGTCCCCGTACAACGTCCCGCACGCTATGAGGAGGTCCTGCATTATGATCACGCAAAAGTTCATTCCTTCGCGATCTTCGCTGGTCCTTGAGCGGGAGCGCCTGCTCGGAAAGCTTACGTCCTGGAGCGACAAGAAAGTGGTGATCATCCAAGCCCCTGCAGGACAGGGAAAGAGTACCCTTGCTGCCGACCATGTGCGGTCCCTGGCCGATCCGGCGGTGTGGTACACCCTGGATAACGAGGATGGGGACCCCGCATTCTTCCTATCACGCTTCGCTGAAGCGCTCCACCGCATCTTTCCCAACCAGGTGCCGATCGTGCCGGTCATTCCCCGGGACCGCTACCGTGCCAGCGATCCATCTCTGGTCATCTCACAGTGGATCGGCAGGCTTTTTCGGGACATTCCTCCCGGCGTGATCGTTTTCGACAACTATCATGTTCTCGCTGATTCTCCCGCTACAGCGGAACTTCTGTCCCAGCTCATAGAGACTTCTCCGCCCGGTGTGCGCATCATGGTCCTTTCCCGCACAAAACCGGAGATGGCTCTCGCCAGTCTGCGGTCGAAGCGCGCGGTCGGGGAACTGTCCGCAGCGGACCTGCGGTTCACCGACAACGAGGTGATCGAGTTGTTCGGCTCGGTGTTCGGAACACACCTGTCCCGGCCCCGGGCAGCGGACATATGCAGGATGACCGAAGGCTGGGCAGTCGGACTGGTGCTTTTACATGAATATCTCATGACCAAAGGAGATCAGCGGAACGACGCAATTCCTGAAGATCTCCAGCGCGGATTCCGGGACCAGGTATTCGACTACCTTGCCAATGAGGTCTTCTCTCATCTTGCCCCGGGCCTGCAGGCGTTCCTTCTCCGTACCTCTCTTGCCGAAGCGGTCCCGGTGCCGCTGGCGTGCATCCTGACGGGACTGCCCGCGAAAGCCGCCCCGGGACGGAGTTCTGTATCGGAGATGCTCGCCGAACTTGCGCGTCGCAACCTGTTCATCGACGCGAACAAGGAAGGAGATGCTATTCGCTACCACGCGTTATTCCGGGAGTTCCTCGCGGCACGGTTCGCATCGAGTGCAGGCGCATCGGATCTCAGACGGGCATACGGCGCCGCAGCTGCTTACTTCGTTCGGAACGGCGATCCGGTACGGGCGGCAGGCCTTTTCATCGCATCGGACCAGCATGCAAAAGCCGCAAATGTTCTCGAACGATCGTGGAGGAACCTCATCGCGCGCGGTCAGATCAGAACGCTGCTCCAGATGATAGATCTTCTTCCGTTCCACTTGCAAAAACGGCCCTGGCTCCTTTTCGCCCGCGCCGTGGAATGCCGCTTCAGCGATCCCAAGCAGGCGCTCTCGCTCTACGACCTGGCCCTGGCCGGTTTCCGCCGGGAGAAGAACAGTGCCGGCCAGATGCTGTCGCTCGGCGGGGTCATTGAGGCTGCGTTCCACAGCGGCGGCGACTTCCAGCGCATGGAGCGCGCTGTAGTCCAGGCGCAGAGGATCCTCCGGAAGCAGGAACGCGCATCCCCAGAGGCACGCGCGACCCTCCTGCTTGCCCTTGGCACTGCTTGGTTCTTTACGGGCAAACTGCACCAGGGGATCGATGCGCTGCGCAAGGCCACAGACCTGTTCCGGTCAACAGGTGATCATTTTTCGCTCATTTCCTGCGCCATCTATCTCACGCCCTGCGCACTCTATCACGGCGATTTCCAACTGGCACACGATACGGTCGCAGCAGGATTTGAAGCACAAAAGGCGGCTACTGATGAGCCGGGCGGTGAAGCTGCGCTCTTTCTGGTACAGGCCATGACCAGCCTCTTCGTCGGCGACTTTAGCGCTGCGCAGGAATCCCTTGATGCCGGACGGCGGATCGCCACGGAATACCGCATCGAGTCCATAGACCTGCTGCTGCTCGATATCTATGGATGGCTCAAGATAGCCCAGGGAGATTACCGCGGAGCGGAAAAACTGCTCGATGAATGCCGGCAGCGGGGCGAGGTTTCGGCCAAGGCGTTCTTCAACCTGTCGGCATCGCACTTTCTCGCCTTAGCCTGTCTGTTTCAGCGGAAGCTCGACCGCGCCAAGAAGCTCTCGGACCATGCTCTTGCTCCGGGGGTGCGGGGGAACAGCAGGCTCTTTCACGCGATCTATCTCATTGCTGACGGCGCAATCCTCCGGGAGCAGGGGGAAATCGCACGCGCGGAGCTAGAGCTGCAAACAGCGATACGCATGCTGCGCCAGAGCGGCGCGGCCCAGCAGGAGGCGAACGGACACCTCATCCTCGCAAGCCTGTATCTGATGAGGAACAAGACCGCGCAGGCTCATCGCCATTTACAACTGGGCTTCTCGATCGGCGAGGAGCGGGGTTTCACCTATTATGCTCCTCTTGCTCCGAGAGAACTGCATGACCTTGCGCAGGAAGCCGTGATGAACGGGATCTGCGCCGGCTATTGTGCCGCGCTCCTTGACCGCAGCCGTCCGGCGGCAGCGCCGCTGCTCAGGATCCATTGCCTCGGTGGATTTCGCATTGAGCGGAATGGCGAAGCGATCAGGGAACGCGAATGGAAAGGCAGGCAGGCGAAAAAGCTTGTCAAGTTGCTCGCCACGGGCAACGGAAAGCCGCTCTCCCGCGATATTGTTATCGAAACAATCTGGCCGAACGGCGACCCTGCACGATACGCCCCGGTGCTCAGCAGCCTTCTCCATCGTGTTCGAAAGACGCTCGACAATGGTTCGACATCAGGGCCGCAAAGCTCCTGCGTCCGTTTCGATGCTGAACACCTGTCCCTGGACCGTGCGCTGGTCTGGACGGATATAGATGCTTTCCGGAGCGCAGCAGACGAGGCTTTCCGTTGCCGGAACGGTAAAGATAATGCACGTTCTCTCCGGCTCTATGATCATGCGCTCGCGATCTACCAGGGAGACCTCCTGCCCGAAGACAGGTATGAGGACTGGACCCTTCTGCTTCGTGACGATCTGCGGACGACCTATCTCAGAATGCTCGAACAGGCAGCGGATATCGCAGACAACGAGCAGGACCTCCAGACCGCGATGGCCTACCAGGTGCGATTATTCGATGCTGACCAGTGTAATGAGAAAGCTTGCCGCTGGCTCATGACACATGCTGTTGCCAATGGCCTTCGTGGCAAAGCAGTCCGGACCTACGAACGGTGCCAGCTTGCGCTTCGGAAGGAACTGGATATCGAACCTGATGAGAGGACGAGGAGGTTATACCGGAGCATCATTGGCGGGTAGGCTTCTACGGCAGAGGGCACGGCAATCGCACAGAGAAACGAAAGTCCGGCACGAACTTAGCTGAGGAGAAAATGCCAATTACCTGCGGTGCAGCTGAGCGTGCGCTTCGTTTGACTGGTTGGTGGAACTTCTCTATTCCATGAGCGGGATTTCTTCGATATCCAAGAAAAAACTTCTTCTATCCTCTGTGTGCTCTGATATCTCTGCATTTACCAAGAATCGTTTCTCTCTTCCTTTTTCCGGAGAAGGAAATAGAGTTTCCCTTCCTGCTGCATATACCCCGCTGACAATTCCGCTTCCTTGCCCTGGCCCCAGAACAGGTCCACCCTCCCCGCCCCCCGGATCGCTCCGCCGGTATCCTGGTTCATCACAAAGCGGGTGAACGCGTTCCACTCCTTGACCGTTCCGTCCTCGGCGATGACCGGCTTCTCCGTCCTGATCAGCGCCAGCGCGCCTTTCGGGAAAAGACGGTAATCAGTCGCAATGGATCGCCGTGCGGTGAGCGGTACATTGATATTGCCCACAGCCAGCTTGTTCTCGACCTTGAAGAACACGTAGCTCGGATTTTGGTGCAATATATCGAAAAGCTTCTCGGGATTTGCTTTCAGGTAATCGCGGATCGCCGGCATGGACATCTTCTCCTTCGGGATCGCTCCGCTATCGATCAGATATCTGCCGATTCCGCGATAAGGCCTGCCGTTCTGACCGTCATAGAGAATGCCGACGATCTCGCCGTTTCCCAGGTCCGCCTTGCCCGATCCCTGTACCTGGACCGTGTAGATGTCAACAAGATCAGCGCACCACAAGACCTCCAGCCCCTTCCCTGCAAGCTGTTTCTGCTGATCGATCTCCTGACGGCTGAAGTAGGGGATTACCTTCTTCCCGTTCAGCCTGCCGAAGATGCGGTCCTTGCCGAAGTTCTCGCCAAACTGCGATAAGTCGATCTCAAGTATGTCGTCGGGCCGCTTGTAGAGCGGGAATTTATACGTATCATCGGCGGTCCGTCTGCAGGAAAGCACCGGCTCATAATACCCGGTGAACAAGACCTTTCCCCTGCCATTCGATCCAACGGAGCGATAGATGTCGAAGCCGTTCTTGATCTGTTCGACCTTTAGCTCGGGCGTCAGCGATGTGTTCTCGACGATCAGCAGAAGATTCTGGAGCGTCACAACCATATCTCCGGCGGTAACACGTATCGGCCCGAAAACAAATGACGAGTCAGCGGGAAGTCTCTTATAGTACTCCATGCTCTGACGTGCCGCCTCGGCCAGGCCCTGGAACTCCAGGTCATCGGCCTTGAGCCCGGCGCGCCACCAGGATACCTGCTCCAGGGCAAACTCCGGCTTGGTCACCGGCGGTTTGGCGCAGGACGTCAGAAGAAACACGACACATGACAATATGCTGAATAGTATTTTATACATATCTGCAGGATGCTGTGCGGTCTTGTCTATAGCCATTCACCGCGCCTCTGCGTCTCCGTGCGAAAATGGGCATCTATTTTTTCATGTCTTTCTTCGGAAGGTTGAAATATCCGATCTTCAGTTTCGGGAATTCTTTTTTCAACATGCTGATGAGTTTCCTGACGCCCATGGCCTTGCCTTCCGGCCGGGTCACGGACCTCATGTACAGTGCCGGGTCGATAGAGAAGTTTCGCATCTGGATCAGGTCCACCCTGGTCTTTGCGATCAGCTTGAACAACTTGTCAACCTCATCCTGCCGGTCAGTATATCCCGGGAAAATGATGTAGTTAAGACTCGTAAACAGACCGATCTTCTTTGCAACCGAGACCGATTCCATCATATCTTCGAACCTGTAGCCCCGGGGGCGATAATATTGATTGTAGCGTTCCCGGTCGCAGGAGTTCAAACTTATCCGGATGCTGTCCAGCCCCGCATCCCGCATGGCTCTGATGCGGTCCGATGAAAATCCGTTGGTATTCAGATTAATGACGCCCCGCGACGTGGCGTCGCGCATCATGGCCACCGCCTTTACCAGCGTTCTTGATTGAACCAACGGTTCGCCCTCGCATCCCTGGCCAAAGCTCACAATGGGGTCTTCGGCTGTTTTGAGATGAGGGATCGCGGCCTCGGCGATCTCGTGTGGCGTGGGAACGAAAGTGATCCGGTCCTGGGACGCACAGCACTCGCCTTCCTGGAGCGAGAGACACCCGATGCACCGGGCATTGCAGGATGGCGACGTTGGAAGCGGGGCTTCCCATCGGCCAACAAATATGTTCTTCGCGGCAAAGCAATGGTAGAACATTGCGCATTTCGATAGGTGTTTGAGCAGCCGGTTCTTCGGGAACTGCTTGAGCTTCTCTGTCACGATCGGCCCGATCACATTATCATCGTGCAGTTTGGGATCGGCCTTCTTCATCCAGGCAACCCGGACAGCCGCGGCGTGGAACGTCCCCTTGTACCAGGCGACCGCGGTGTAGGACCAGAGCGGCAGAATCGGATCAGGCTGCACTTCTTCATAGGCTGGAAAATAGGTGCGCGTGTATCCAGGAGGCAGGAACGCTGCGACCGGATAGACTCCATCGAGCACAACAGGACCGCCCGTTTTGGAGAATCCGACCGGCAATCCCTTGGAAATGAAGTAGAACTGACTGCCAACAGGCAGCGGAATAAGATCGGACGCCTTCAGTTGAACAAAATCCCCTCCCGCCATGCCGCTGGCGAGATACCGGGGATCGTCATATATATCACCTTTTTGGTCTGCCACAAGAAGCCGCGGAACATCAGCGCGCGGTTTGGATGCGGTGGTTATTTTCTTCACTATTTTCAAAGGATCTCCTGATGTGGCTTATTACTTTGGATCGGATTAACAGGCAGATCCGCCGGTACATCTCGGATCGTCAGCAATTGTGCCGAAATACCTTCTTCGGCATTATGGAACAATCACAACCCTTTTTCAATGAATTTTATCAAGTGCCACAAGAGCAAGAAGTTCTACATTAGCAGTCTATGTGAAGTCGGGCTCGCGACACGACCATCAGCGTTCTGGAATGGACCACATGGTCTATACGAACCAATATACGACAATCTATCGCAGTCATACTCTCTGGGCGCATGGCCAATCAGTGACGTGTTGTTGCATTCAAAACATTCGTGCGCACTTTTTGCACGAAATTGGTCATCATCTGGATGGTGCGTTCTTTAGGTGAATATGCTCATTCAACACCGAGGGCTTGTATAAGAGAAAACCATGCCCGGTTCATAATATCATGACCAAACAGAATGTCTCTCGCAATTAGGCCGGGAAATAAGCTCTTGCTTTTCGGCTTTAAAAGTACGACTATGTATCTTGCGAAGTTGGAAAATCGCACAGGCCGTGCCGCAAAGACCTGCGTCTTTTGCGGCATTTTTGTTCACCTTTTTCCCTGGAGAATCGTCTATGAGCTACAAACCCAGCTATCGTGAAAAGCAGGAACAGAAGAAGAACATCATGCTCGCGGCAGGTTTGATCTCTGATCGCTTCCCCGGCGTATCGAATATCGCCTGCAAGTTGACCTATTACCAGCGGACCGTTGATCCCATCCTCATGGAACGCACGATAAACTTTTCCCCCTCAAGCTATGCGCTGCTTCATATGAACTGCCTTCGAGACGGTTGCGCTGAAGGCGGATTCGATCTTACTCCGGTCATCAACGGGCTTGTCAAAGGCCGTAAAACCTCGGGAACAGGCCGCATTCCCTGCCACGGAACACGCCACTCATTGGATCCAGGCCATGCTGTTCTCGCGTACCGCGTCAACATTGAGTATCGTTCCTGAAGCCCTCGCATCGAGCGAAATCACGTACTGCCACGCCACTATCATAATATAGTTTTACAACGATTTTCCTTAGCAATAGGGATTCGCATCAGCCTCCGTTTTTCCACAATCGATTATTTCCGGCATGAGAACAATAAAAAAGCAGGCTCCGGAAAATCCGAAACCTGCTTAGGGTGAACTACGTATAAAGCCTAGAGCTTTACAACGTTAGCGGCCTTGGGGCCCTTGGGCGATTCGACTATCTCGAACTGCACCTGCTGGCCTTCGGCCAGGCTCTTGAATCCGCTGTCCTGGATGTCGCCGAAGTGAACAAACACGTCTGCGCCACCTTCACGGCTAATGAAGCCAAATCCCTTGGCATCATTGAACCATTTCACGGTACCTGTGATCATGATGATTTCCTCCTTCTTCGTGAATTTGAAGATGACGAAAGGGCCAACAAAAAAACCGCAAGGACGAAAAGTCTTTGCGGTTTTGCGAGCAAATAACTTCCGAAACTTCTTGTTATATAATCGCACTCCCGTGGGAGTAAGTCAAGCGTTATTATTCTCATGAAGTATTGCCGGCCTATCGCTACTCTTTGCCCTGCTCCATTTCTGCAGGGGCATGCTCCCCCTGGGATCCTTCCGTCGCTGCTTCCTGACCGTCCTCGGGAGCTGATGGCGACTTTTCCATCTTTCGTTGTTTCTTCTCTTCTTTCTTCTTCTGTCGGGCCAGTTCCTTCTGTCGTTTTTGGAAGCTGAAATTCGGTTTCGCCACTGGCAGCTCCTTTCAGTACAAACAGGTTTTTTCCATTATACCGTGCTTCAACGCATATGTATATACGGATATGGTTATCAGTACAAAAAAAAGAAAGCCCGCCAGCAAAAGCTGACGGGCTTATAAAATATTCCGGCGACGTCCTACTTTCCCATGACCTCTCGGTCATAGTATCATCGGCCCAGGAGAGCTTAACTTCCGTGTTCGGGATGGGAACGGGTGTGACCTCTCCGGTATAGCCACCGAAAACCTTATGACAAAAATACGATGACAACGAATAAGCAAGGATATTCCGAAAAGCCGAATCTGCCAGAAGCAGATAATAAATAGTGGTTAAGCCGCACGGCCTATTAGTACTGGTTAGCTTAGGATGTTACCACCCTTACACGCCCAGCCTATCAACCCGGTGGTCTACCGGGGGCCTTCAGGGGGATTGCTCCCCGGGAGATCTAGTCTTGAGGTGGGTTTCCCACTTAGATGCTTTCAGCGGTTATCCCGACCGAACATAGCTACCCAGCACTGCCCCTGGCGGGACAACTGGCACACTAGAGGTTCGTCCATCCCGGTCCTCTCGTACTAGGGACAGATCCTCTCAAATCTCCTACGCCCACAACAGATAGGGACCAAACTGTCTCACGACGTTTTGAACCCAGCTCTCGTACCGCTTTAATTGGCGAACAGCCAAACCCTTGGGACCTACTTCAGCCCCAGGATGCGATGAGCCGACATCGAGGTGCCAAACCGCGTCGTCGATGTGAACTCTTGGACGCGATAAGCCTGTTATCCCCGGAGTACCTTTTGTCCGATGAGCGATGGCCCTTCCACGAGGGGCCACCGGATCACTAAGCCCGACTTTCGTCTCTGCTCGACCTGTCAGTCTCGCAGTCAAGCTCCCTTCTGCCTTTACACTCGACGGCTGATTTCCGACCAGCCTGAGGGAACCTTTGGGCGCCTCCGTTACAATTTGGGAGGCGACCGCCCCAGTCAAACTACCCACCAGGCAATGTCCCCGGCCCAGATCATGGGCCCAGGTTAGAACGCCGAAAAAGTAAGGGTGGTATTTCAACGGCGACTCCACGAGAGCTAGCGCTCCCGTCTCAACGTCTCCCACCTATCCTACACATACGTTTCCAGTATTCATTGCCAAGCTATAGTAAAGGTTCACAGGGTCTTTCCGTCTAGTTGCGGGTAATCGGCATCTTCACCGATGATACAAGTTCGCTGAGTCTCTGGCCGAGACAGTGCTCCAGTCGTTATGCCATTCGTGCAGGTCGGAACTTACCCGACAAGGAATTTCGCTACCTTAGGACCGTTATAGTTACGGCCGCCGTTTACCGGGGCTTCGATTCAGGGCTTCGCCTTGCGACTAACCCCTCCTGTTAACCTTCCGGCACCGGGCAGGCATCAGTGCCTATACATCGCCTTACGGCTTAGCAGACACCTGTGTTTTTGATAAACAGTCGCCAGAGCCATTTCACTGCGGCCACTTCAGGCTTTAACACCCTACCGTGGCGCCCCTTCTCCCGAAGTTACGGGGCTAATTTGCCGAGTTCCTTAGCCAGAGTTCTCTCAAGCGCCTTAGAGTTTTCCTCCTACCTACCTGTGTCGGTTTGCGGTACGGTTACTATGATTCCTCGCTAGAGGTTTTTCTTGGCAGCGTAGGATCAACCAGTTGGCTTGCCCGAAGGCTCGCTTCCCCGCTTTCCTCAGAGTTAATGACCCCGCGGATTTACCTACGGAATCCCCCTTGAATTGCGGCCAGACATTTCCAGTCGTCTGTAGGCCTACCTTCCTGCGTCCCCCCATTGCTGGTAACGGAACCACAGTAGTGCAGGAATATTAACCTGCTGTCCATCGACTACTCCTTTCGGCCTCGTCTTAGGTACCGACTCACCCTGGGATGATTAACATTGCCCAGGAAACCTTAGGTTTTCGGCGAACGGATTTTTCATCCGTTTTATCGCTACTTATGCCGGCAGAATCTCTTCTGTTTCGTCCAGCGGTCCTTACGGTCCACCTTCAACCTACGACAGAATGCTCCCCTACCACGCGTATTGCTACGCATCCGCAGCTTCGGTAATATGCTTTAGCCCCGTTGTATTTTCGGCGCAGGCTCGCTTGACCAGTGAGCTATTACGCTTTCTTTAAAGGATTGCTGCTTCTAAGCAAACCTCCTGGCTGTCTGAGCGCTCCCACAACCTTTACCACTTAGCATATATTTAGGGACCTTAGCTGGCGGTCTGGGCTCTTTCCCTTTTGACCACGAATCTTAGCACCCGTAGTCTGACTCCTGCGGTAAGACTTGACGGTATTCGGAGTTTGATTGGGTTTGGTAACCGGGTAAGGCCCCTAGTCCATTCAGTGCTCTACCTCCGTCAGTTAATTCGCAGGGCTAGTCCTCAAGCTATTTCGGGGAGAACCAGCTATCACGGAATTTGATTAGCCTTTCACCCCTACCCACAGTTCATCCGGTATCTTTGCAACGATAATCGGTTCGGGCCTCCACGGGGGTTTAACCCCGCTTCACCCTGACCATGGGTAGATCATCCCGCTTCGGGTCTATTAAGCGTAACTAAATCGCCCTATTCAGACTCGCTTTCGCTACGGCTTCCCACGTTTATCGTGGTTAACCTTGCCACGCCTAATAACTCGCCGGCTCATTATGCAAAAGGCACGCGATCAGGCATTGACCTTGCGGCCCATAGCCCTCTCACTGCTTGTAAGTGTACGGTTTCAGGTTCTTTTCACTCCCCTCCCGGGGTTCTTTTCACCTTTCCCTCACGGTACTGGTTCACTATCGGTCGCCAAGGAGTATTTAGCCTTGGGAAGTGGTCTTCCCGGATTCCCACAGGGTTTCTCGTGTCCCGTGGTACTTAGGATATCTGCCCAGAGAGCCTCTCGTCGTTTCGTTTACCGGGCTTTCACCGTCTATGGCCGATCGTTCCAGATCGTTCAACTACAACAGAGGTTTGTAACTCTCCGTGAGGTCTGCGGTCCCCACCGGCAAAATCCTGCAACCCCCGATCCATAACGCCCGCAAGCTATCACATGGATCAGGTTTGGGCTGTTCCCCGTTCGCTCGCCACTACTAGGGGAATCGATGTCTCTTTCTCTTCCTTCAGGTACTGAGATGTTTCACTTCCCTGAGTTAGCTTCTGCAACCTATGAATTCAGTTGCAGATTACCTGGCAGCACCAGGTAGGGTTGCCCCATTCGGAAATCTCCGGATCAAAGCCTGTTAGCGGCTCCCCGAAGCTTATCGCAGCTTGCCACGTCCTTCATAGCCTCTTGGCGCCAAGGCATCCACCATACACCTTCTGTAGCTTAACCACCGAATCTGCCTCTGGCAGATCCGGCGTTTCTTGAGTTGCCTCAGCTTTTCTTGTACCCTTGCTTATTCAGTTGTCAAAGACCAGATCGGAGCGCATACCTGCGTGTCCGAAATCTTGTGAATCAAAATTATGAATTCTGGTGGAGCTGAGCGGGATCGAACCGCTGACCCCCTGCTTGCAAAGCAGGTGCTCTCCCAGCTGAGCTACAGCCCCATTTTAAATTTAGGAACTCGGAATATGGAATTCGGAATTTCCTTCCGCACTCCGCATTCATCCATTCCGCATTTGATTTGGTGGGCCTAGGTAGAGTCGAACTACCGACCTCACCCTTATCAGGGGTGCGCTCTAACCAACTGAGCTATAGGCCCGTTCTGATTATCAGACTCAGGACTTTTCCCGGGGGTAAAGCTCCGAGCCCATGCCTATAGCCCTGAGCATTGCTCATGGTCCTTCAAAACTAAATAGGTGCGAGTCGGCGGGACCGACCAGGATGTGAGACAGATACCTCATCCGGAGATGATGCATCGTCTAGGTCATCCTTAGAAAGGAGGTGATCCAGCCGCAGGTTCTCCTACGGCTACCTTGTTACGACTTCACCCCAATCACCGATCATACCGTGGGCGCCTGTCTCCTTGCGGTTAACGCAGCGACTTAAGGTACAATAGGCTTTCGTGGTGTGACGGGCGGTGTGTACAAGGCCCGGGAACGTATTCACCGCGGCGTTCTGATCCGCGATTACTAGCGATTCCGACTTCACGGAGTCGAGTTGCAGACTCCGATCTGAACTGAGGCCGGTTTTCTGGGATTGGCTCCCCCTCGCGGGATTGCGACCCTTTGTACCGGCCATTGTTGCACGTGTGTAGCCCTAGGCATAAAGGCCATGAGGACTTGACGTCATCCCCACCTTCCTCCCAGTTATCCTGGGCAGTTCCCTCTGAGTGCCCGGCATGACCCGGTAGCAACTGAGGGTAAGGGTTGCGCTCGTTGCGGGACTTAACCCAACATCTCACGACACGAGCTGACGACAGCCATGCAGCACCTGTCTCCTGGCTCTCTTGCGAGCACCCCCCCGTTTCCGGGAGGTTCCAGGGATGTCAAGCCTAGGTAAGGTTCTTCGCGTTGCGTCGAATTAAACCACATGCACCACCGCTTGTGCGGGCCCCCGTCAATTCCTTTGAGTTTCAACCTTGCGGCCGTACTCCCCAGGCGGGGCACTTAATGCGTTAGCTGCGGCACGGAAGGGGTCGATACCTCCCACACCTAGTGCCCATCGTTTAGGGCGTGGACTACCAGGGTATCTAATCCTGTTTGCTCCCCACGCTTTCGAACATGAGTGTCAGTTGCATGCCAGGAAGCCGCCTTCGCCACCGGTGTTCCTCCGAATATCTACGAATTTCACCTCTACACTCGGAATTCCGCTTCCCCCTCATGCACTCTAGAAAGGCAGTATCAAAGGCAGTGCCGCAGTTAAGCTGCGGAATTTCACCTCTGACTTACCAAACCACCTGCGTTCGCTTTACGCCCAATAAATCCGAACAACGCTCGCCACCTCTGTCTTACCGCGGCTGCTGGCACAGAGTTAGCCGTGGCTTCTTCTCCCGGTACCGTCGACCCTCCTGATTGTTTACCAGAAGGGGATTCGTTCCGATCGAAAGGGGTTTACAATCCGAGAACCTTCATCCCCCACGCGGCGTTGCTGCGTCAGGCTTTCGCCCATTGCGCAATATTCCCCACTGCTGCCTCCCGTAGGAGTCTGGACCGTGTCTCAGTTCCAGTGTGGCTGATCGTCCTCTCAGACCAGCTACCCATCATCGCCTTGGTAGGCCGTTACCCTACCAACTAGCTAATGGGCCGCGGGCCCATCCTCGAGTGATAGCTTATAAATAGAGGCCATCTTTTACCTCAGGAACTTTCGTCCCCGTGGTCTTATTCGGTATTAGCCCCGCTTTCGCGGGGTTATCCCAAACTCAAGGGCAGGTTACCCACGTGTTACTCACCCGTTCGCCACTTTACAATACGTATTGCTACGTACTTCTCGTTCGACTTGCATGTGTTAAGCACGCCGCCAGCGTTCGTTCTGAGCCAGGATCAAACTCTCCAAGAAAATCTGATCCATAATTCAAAGTTACCTTATAAGGTAATTTGACAGGTAAAACTACTCAAAACCCGCCGACCCCAAAAGCTTTAAAAAAGCTGTTTGGAATTAGCACCTATTTAGTTTTCAAAGACCATGTGTGTGTCGCAGAATAGCAATATTAGCGACTCGCACTACTTTTGTCAAGAACTTTTATTGAGTTGTGAAAGAATTATTTATGCTAGTAACTGCTCGTTGGGTATTCAAACATCGAGGTTTTTCCCGAGGCTTTCCTACGAACGAGGGCGCAATATACAGGAAGCCCCCTCACCTGTCAATACTTTTTTAACAGAAAATTCATTTTTTTTATTTTTTCGAAATTACCATAACAAACCGCTTCTTACCAACCCCTGATTATATCCGAATAGCTGTTTTCGAGAATCGCTTGCACACGAACTTCATACCATCCACCTCCTCCAGGTCCGCAACCCCTGTCCAGATCATCATTTTGTAAGCTCCTGCTGATGCCACAATGACGGAGCAAGCACGAGCAGTCTAATGGAAAACAGGCAGTGCTGATCATTTCCTCTCCGTTGAGACCTGTTCCTCCGTTAACGACTCCCGGCGGTCCGCTCCGTGATTTTAATCAATTCGTTCGCAATAGTGGGACTTTCCAGGCGCATAATGCTTTCTTCCGCGTCGCCGTAGCTCAATAGATTGATGCTGCCGTACCAGACAAGCCTCTGGTCGATCACGGCGAACTTCTGGTGAATGTTCGAGCGGAATACCAGGCGCACGCCGGCGTCCTCGAACGACTTCAGGGTTTCCCGCAAAGCGGCGGCGTCCTTTTCCTTGAAATCCTCGGGACGGCGGGTCACGACTATCATTCTCACTCCGTTTTTCGCCGCTGCTTCGAGCAGCGGCAACATCCGGAGGGCGCGCCTCCGGGTGACGAAGGGGCTTACGATGACGATCTCCCGTTTCCCCGCGGAGATATCACTGGTGAACACCGGCAGGAAACTTCCCTTGTCAAAGATAATGTCGGTCGAATCCGTTTCGACCACTCCGGCTTTTATCTTATAGCCTATTGCGGCATACCCGTTGAGACGCCGCTGATACATCTTTTCCAGCATTCGGACGTGAACGTCCACGTAATCATAGATCCGGGCCTCTTTCTTGCTATCGAACAGCCGATGCAACCGGCCTGCATACTGTTGCAGCGTCCCTTTCCATGATATCGGCATGGTCAGGAAAAGCGTGTCCAGGCGCGGTTCGTCAAAACCCTCGCCGATGTACCTCCCGGTGGCGATGAGCGTCAGCGGACGGTCCGCGGGAACAGAAGCAATTCGGCTGAGGACCTCGCCTGTCTCTTTCGCCCCCATGCTTCCGACCAGAGCGTGCACGTCCGGTATTTTTTCCTTCAGCTTTCCCGCAAGATAATCCACATGAGCCGTCCGTTCCGTCAACACGAGGTTGTTTCTTCCCTGCTCGTGGCTCGCTGTGATATCGTCGACAATCAACTGATTCCGGAATTCATTGACAGTGAGTTCGGCATAGAGCGCCTGGATGGACGGTTCTTTCTCCTCCTGATCGAGCGGCGGACGGAACTGCGTGAACCTGGGCACCACGAAATGCTCGAACGGTCTTTGTTCCGCCTGCTTCCTGGCATCGTCGCGGAATCGCACCGGCCCGCACTGCATGAATATGACCGGATGGTGGCCGTCTTTCCTCTCCGGCGTGGCGGTCAAACCATATACGTATCCGGCGTTTGCGGCTTTCAGGATCGCCTCGAAACTGAAAGCCGCGACATGGTGACATTCATCGACAATGACCATGCCGTAATCCTTCACGCACTCCTTGACTTCGCCCATTCTGCAGAGCGATTGCATCAGGGCAATATCGATGACGCCGTTCAGCGCCGCCTTTCCCTGGCCCAATTGCCCGATGATGCTCTTCTCCCTCTTTCGCCCTCTTCCCTTTTTTATCGTCTCCTGCCCTGCTTCATTGATGACAAGGAACTCCTGCAATCTCTTTCGCCATTGGCCGATCAGACCGGCCCGGTTCACGATGATCAGCGTGTTGACCTTTCTTTCAGCGATAAGCTTGATCGCGACAACGGTCTTTCCAAAGGCCGTTGTCCCGGAAAGAACGCCGGTTTCGTGGGCAAGCATTTTTTCCAGTGCCCGCGATTGTTCACCCCGCAGAACCCCCTTGAATTCCACGTTGATCTTTCTGCCGAAATCGGTCTTATCCCGCACCGTGACAACAACTTGATGTTCGGCCAGGAACGATTCCAGTTCTTCCCTGCATCCTCTCGGCAAACAGAGATATTCCGCCGTCTCATCGGCGCAGCAGATGACCCTCGGTTTGCCAAAGGTCGGCAACCGCATCGCCTGCGCCCTGAAGAACTCCGGGTTTTTGAAGGCAGCCAGCCGTTTGAGCCTGTTCAGCGCCCTCTGCGACATCCCCGCTTTGGGAACATACAACATGTTCGCTTCGGTTATTTCGATTGCTTCCGGAAAATCCGACGGCGACAATGCGACGACGGCTGTTTCCCATGGTTTCTGCGAATCCTCGTCATCAATCTTCAGAATTCCAAGTTCGCTCCCCCGGCACATCGTCGCCGTGAGCGAACCAACCTCTTCCTCGCTCAGTTTTCGGATCGCGCCCAGATAGCACCACTGACAGGCTTAGGG
>Ga0224495_10000542_pt1 | contig 29646 bp, 28 predicted proteins | sample SF_Jul11_sed_USG_FD_168128 | JGI IMG/M metagenome (GOLD analysis project Ga0224495, IMG submission 168128) | Sediment microbial communities from San Francisco Bay, California, United States - SF_Jul11_sed_USGS_4_1 | ecosystem: Environmental > Aquatic > Marine > Sediment | place: USA: California... | reverse complement strand
AGAACCCCCTCTACCTGCGTCCCGCTCAACTTGATGGTACCTCGAACACCGCCCACCGCTTCTTTGGCTGAGAGGACGTCGGTCATGGCTTTGGGAAGAATCCCCTCTAGATCATAGGTTCCTTCAACCAGGACCAACTCCTGTCCGACCCCTTCCGCACGCGTGGTTTGGAATTGTGCGACCACCGGACCTGTCGTCTGGCCGTAACTAATATTTAACGGCCCCTGAACGCTCACTCGTGCAGGGGTTTCCCTCCAGCGTAAGGTACCTTGTACGGGTTTCTTATTTTCCATCCGCACGGGTTGCTCACCGTGAGGGAGAACCACCCGAATCATTTCAGGGATGATATGCGGTTGTGTATTGAGGGTCGCCGTGAGCAGAACACCAGGATTCATCACCCATTCGAGCTGGGAGGCATTCCCCGCAAATGTCCCTTCGTACTCCAACGCGATATCCTTCGCGACCCCTTTGAGGCCTGGCAGCGTGGCATTGACTTGAATATTCCCTGCCAGATGTGTTTGCGCATCCTGGTCCAGAGAATCAAGAGTGGTATCGGCTTCAGCCTTTCCTGCCCAATCGATCGCGATGTGACCTGTGACCTTTTCCAATTCTGGGCCGATGGGAACCAACAGCGCGATAAATGGAGCAAGTTCCTGCACGTTGACCTGCAGACGGCCATTGACCTGAATCGGCGAACCGCTCGGCTGGGCTTGAGATTGCCATGCCACAATCGGAGAAGCATGAGGTCGTTGGGAGGAAAGGATCGCAGACCACGTGCTGGCGGAATTTCCCACGACCACGAGTCCGTAGGAGGCAGTATCAAGACCCCGAAACGAGAGATGACCACCCAACTCTCGGTTACTGTACGTCAGGCTTCCGGCGATCGTCACCCTACGGAGCGGACCCGTCGCCTGTTCCCGAAAGAAGCTGAGATGATCAAGCTGCAATTCCTCGAAAGGGAGGATCGGTAAGCTTCTCAACAGATCACCGGCGGTGATGAGGCTCAATAGTGATGCGTCGTCATCAACCTCTTCGGATGATCTCCCATCTTCCTGGAGTCGCCCCGTCGTAGGAGTGTTCAGGATCTGGACCGTCGCCTCTCGAAGCACGATCCGACTTGTTCGCCCCTGAAGTAACTGTGATAGATCGTACTGAATCTCTGTATTCATCAACGAGACGATCAATTGCTCCTCACCCCAATCCTCCTGGAATGAGAGCACCGGAACACGGATCTGTTTCAACCCGGGATAGCTCAATTGCAGGATCACATGGCTGTACCCGAAATCCCGAAGCTTCTGTGCCAGAAGGTACGACACACCCAACGGCAGCAGCAGGTAGCAACCAATAATGACTACTAGTCCAAAGAGTACGGCAACCTGGTATCGTTGAGTCAGCATGAAGGGCTCTCTCATGAGAGAGCTACCGTGTAGAATGTGACAACGGTTCTCAGATAAACGAACAAGCTCTGTCAAGAGATCCGAACGGCTCTAAACTTAGGACGCGGTGTAATCGGACCCTTCATCGCCGTGCCGGATTAGTGATCACACATGCACGGATCTTGTTCCTTGTGATGATGCAGAAGAACGATCTTCTTATGCAAGACCTATTATTTCGCACCCTTCATTCAGATCTCATAGGGATACGCACTGCTATCGCCCTATATCTTATTGAGAATCATGTTTACCAAGACAATAAACTGCGTTGAAAAGGAATAGCTACGGAAGTGTCCGGGATTAACCTGGAGGTACCAGCTCAGCCGGCTCCTCGCACTTCTTGCAGTTCAGATACGTGCCGAGATGCTCGTTTCGTCCGATCTCGCCGACCACCCAAGGACGATTGAAAAATGGAGGTTGATGACGCACGTGTTGTCCATGGCCACAGGCTAACTCAGCGACCCAATCTCCATATTCATCTTGATGATATCCGGTGATCGCTTGTTGCATGATCTTAGCGCTTTACAAACGGTAGTTCCGGACGCTGGAAGGATGGGAAATACCTCCAGCGGTGTTCGTCATCCTGGTCGAAGCTACCAAGGAAAATCACCTCTCGATCGAGGTGCCGAAACTCCGAAAGACTCGTTCGACAGGTCTGGGAATCAATGACTCGTGCGTCGTACTCTCCTACGACGTACACCATGCCCTTGGCTGCCTGATAGACATTCCTCCGCCCCGCATAACCAGTATCGGGAAACAACTCGGTTGATGAGGCACAGCCTGCTGTTCCCTGGACCTTCATGGTGAGATTGAACCGCTGGAGGAACGGATCGGTGGCCATTCTGATGATGGTTAATCGAAGTCGCGCAGAATCTAGTTCTGCAGATGCTGGTTCGGGCGTATTACTATTGCACCCTACACTGAGCAACAGTGCACTCCCGAGAATAAGAGTCCGTGCGAGAATGCTCACTTGGGCGTAGAAACCTTGGGAGTGGCGCCGATTGCATCAAGTCCCTGCTGCGCGCAGGCATCATCGAGATGAGCACCTGGTGCTCCACCGACTCCGATCCCGCCTACCACATCTCCGCCGATCTCGATGGGAAGGCCTCCACCTAAAATCAGGATCTCACTATTCATATCTCGAAGCGCCTCAAGCGTCGGGACTTTTATGATCAGATCGGCCAGTTCGCTGGTCGGGCGACGGATACTCACGGCTGTGTAGGCCTTTTTCCGACTGCTATCAACCGTATGTGGCCCTGCTCCATCGGCGCGTCCCATCGCGCGCAGTACGCCGTTACGATCGACGATGGACACACTGACTCGATATCCATCTTTCTTACAGGCTTCGACCGCCGCCTGCGTCGCCTTGTTGGCGAGGCTAAGCGGCAAGGTGGCTTCTCTGGGGAGATCTTCTGCCGAACCGACCTGAGGCATCGCCGAGCTCAAGACACCGGTTGTCAGCATTCCAGCTATAAGAAGCCGCTCAACTCGTGTGCATCTATCTCGCTGCCTCATGACAGTTCCCCCCCTTTTCCACCTTAAGACATCCTCACAGTACGGCTGCATGGGAAACGCTGTCAAGATCGCCAGATGTGAGTGGACTCGTTGATCCGCCAGGCGCGCTGAGATTTTAGGTTTGTGTCGACTTGGTAGGGACTCTTGGAATCGACGCCCCAAGATCCTCGACCATTGCACGTAGAGGTTCGGCGATAGACCAGGCTTGGGCAGGACAGCCCCGAGGATGGTGAGGAGCGTCGCCGTCGAAGATTTCAGAGATCTGCCCGATGCAGGCTTCTTGTACATGCTCCTCTAAACCGTTGAGAAATGACCGGGCCACCTTTTGGTTCTCAGACGTTAATCCAAAGGTCTTCATCCAGGAGGTTATGAAAGGACCGAAAAGAAACGGCCAGACAGTTCCTTGATGATACGCATGATCTCGTTTCATCGGGCTACCTTCGTATCGTGGGCAATATTTAGCATCATGCGGAGACAGAGTTCGTAACCCTACAGGCGTGAGGAGATGGTCCGTAACGATCTTGAGAACACGTACGGCCTGATCCCTAGTTACAAGGTCATCACAGAGGGAGATCGCATACATCTGATTTGGACGTATTGAGGTGTCACTCCCGGCCGGTCCATCGATCGTATCGTACAAATACTGGCCATCTTCATACCAGAATCTCGTACGGAAGGATTCGAGAGCTCGTGCCCTATCTTGGCGGCATCTCTTGGCGTAAGTAGCTTCCAGGAACTGTGTCGCCAGTCGTAGTCCGATGTCCAACGCCCTCATCCACAACGCCTGCACCTCAACCGGTTTTCCATGGCGTGGCGTGACCACCCAGTCGCCGACTTTCGCATCCATCCAAGTAAGCTGAGTGCCTGGTGTTCCACCTGTAATGAGTCCATCGATGTCCATATGGATGTCGTATCGCGTACCTTCTCGATACCCATCGAGAATCTGTTTGATCGCGGGCCAGGCGACAGCTTGGACGCGTGGTAGGTCGTTGCTATAGGCAAGGTATCGATCGACGGCATAAATGAACCAGAGCGAGGCATCGATGGTGTTGTATTCCTGGTCGCTCCCGCTGTCAGGGAAGCGATTGGGGATCATCCCCTCTGAAACATAACCGGAAAATGATTCGATGATGCGCCAGGCAGTTTCATACCGCCCCGTCACAAGACACAGTCCAGGGAGTGATATGAACGTATCTCGACCCCAATCGGTAAACCAGGGATAGCCGGCGATCACCGTCTGCCTCGTCTCTCGTTGGACCAAAAAGCTTTCGGACGCGAGCCGACATGCCTCCACCAATGAGTCAGTGGCCTGTGCGGTTTCTTGCAGCTGCGTGCGTCGCGCGCGTTCACGGGAGATGAGTGCCATAACATCAAGGCTATCAATAGCATCGCTGGTGAAAGCTAGCGTGTGTTCCTCCCCAACTATCAACTCGAATAGGAACTCCCCTGGTGACCACCAGTCTTCCTCATACTCAAGCCCTCGCTCCTGTTCCAGGGGAAACTGTACATGCCGATACCAGTCAGCGGCATGACGATAGGTCCCCGTGTGGAAGCTGTACACGGGCGGGAGACCGGCATAAGGTTGCCAAACAACTTGTCCTGCTGAGGGCATGAGGAAGGCGGCGGAGAGTTGTCCGTTTTCGTGATGGAGCGCGTGATAGTCACGACCCGTCAACATCGGCCGTACCCTGAGAGTGGCAGTCTGATTCGGTGATTCCATGAGAGTCCATCGTAGGATGACAAGGTCTCGGCCGTAGATAGGGATAATTTCACGCCGACAGATTGTGCTCTGATACCTAAACAACCAGGTTGGCCATGGTGTGGATGAAAAGGAATGGCAGTGACGATATCCATCTGGATGAACGGCTCCGGGGTACACGTTCGTCGAGAGGGAGTATTCCTCACCTCCGATCTGGAGCCATTCCTCGACGTGATTGACGAGCACATACCGATTGCTCTCGGTATGGGGCGCTGTCAGCAACAGGGCGTGATACCGACGTGTGTTGGCGCCCGCTACAGTCCCTGAGGACGATCCGCCACGTCCATTTGTTTCCAACCATTCAAGACTGAGCCCACGGTGCAAATTCTGACAATCTTGCGGTCCTATCCTCATCAGCTCACTGCTTCCATGGATGCACCAGAATCAGCCGTCCATGTTTGTTGAGCGAGGCCTTCGTCAGGTTCTCGCGTCGGGTCGAACAAGGATTCGGATGCGTGAGACTACAGAAAATCTGGATTGTATCTTATTCGCCGGATTGCTGGATTAGCTTGGCCACAAGCCCGGTCCATCCTGTCTGATGGCTGGCCCCGAGACCGGCCCCGTTATCTCCATGAAAGTATTCGTAGAATGGAATCGCATCCTGCCAGAACGGATCTTCCTGAAACGTCTCGGTGTTGCCAAAGACAGGACGTCGACCAGTTGAGTCACGTAGGAAGAGATGTGTTAGCCGGCGTGAGAGCTCGGAAGCCACCTCGTTCAATGAAACATATCGGCCGCTTCGAACCGGGTACTCGACCTTGTAGGCCTCTCCGAGAAAATAGTGGAACTTTTGGAGCGATTCGATCAACAGGTAGTTGACCGGGAACCAAATCGGACCGCGCCAATTCGAGTTACCACCAAATAAACCTGTCCTCGACTCAGCCGGTTCATAGTCCACTCGATACTCGTTGCCCATGAGTGACAGCACGTAGGGACGGTCCCTGTGGTAGCGAGACAGGGCACGGATGCCATAGGGAGATAGAAACTCCTCCTCATCCAGCATGTAGCGTAACACCGACTTGAGTCGCGTCGGATTGACCAGGGACAAAAACCTTCGCACTTCGCCGTCACGCGACTGCGTCTCGACGTGCGCGCTGAAATCTGGCCGATTTTCGATGAACCACTGCATTCGATGCTTGAACCGCGGCAGTCTATCGATCAACTCCGAATCCAGCGTTTCAACGGCGAATAGGGGGATGAGTCCCACAAGAGAACGAACTTTGAGAGGAAAGGTTCGCCCATCCGGCAAGTGGAGAACGTCATAGAAAAACCCGTCTTCCCTATTCCACAATTCGATCTTCTCTCCTCCGATGTTATTCATCGCTCTGCAGATATAGACGAAGTGCTCGAAAAACTTGCTGGCGACATCCTCGTAGGCACGGTTCTCACGCGCCAACTCCAGGGCAATCGACAACATGTTCAGACAGTACATTCCCATCCAGCTGGTCGCATCAGACTGTTCAATATGACCCCCGGTCGGCAGTGGTGCGCTGCGATCGAACACACCGATGTTGTCGAGCCCTAAGAATCCGCCCTGGAAGATGTTCTTGCCCTCGGCGTCCTTTCGATTGACCCACCAGGTAAAGTTTAAGAGCAACTTGTGAAATACGCGCTCCAGAAAGACCCGATCGCCGACCCCCTTCCGCTTCTTTTCGATCTTATAGACACGCCAGGCCGCCCAGGCATGAACAGGAGGATTCACGTCGCCAAACGCCCATTCATAGGCCGGGATCTGACCGTTCGGGTGCATGTACCATTCCCTCAGCATCAGAATCAGCTGTTCCTTGGCAAAGGTCGAATCGACCAGGGCTAAAGGGATGCAATGGAAAGCCAAATCCCACGCGGCATACCAAGGGTACTCCCATTTGTCAGGCATCGAGATGACGTCGGCATTGTATAGGTGTGTCCAGTCTGAATTCCGTCCGCGCAGACGTTCGGAAGGAGGGTCCGGCATACCGGGATCTCCAACCAGCCAACGCTTGAGGTCATAGTGGTAGAACTGTTTGCTCCACAGCAATCCAGCAAATGCCTGCCGCTGGACCATCTTCGCGTCCTCGGAGAGATCTGGTGGCGCCAGTTCATCATAAAATTCGTTGGCTTCCTGAATCCGTTGTGCGAAAAGGCGATCGCACGTCGCTGCCGTGAAACCACCCAACCCTGTTTCATTGGTGAGGCGTAGGCGGACCACGTCGGATTTCCCTGGCGCCAACGTGAATACATAATGCGCGGCTGCCTTAGAGCCGAACTTCTCAGGGTTGACCACATCAGTTTGGCCCCTGATCACATAATCATGAAAACTGTCTTTCACATATTTGGCACCCTCTTGATCGCCGTATAGTCGTCGGGAGTTTGTCTCATTTTCGGTAAAAAGCAGCGTGGGTTTTCGTTCACACCACAGCCGGCGTTCACCGTAGTACTCGTGATTCAATTCGATCACACTCCAGTCATTGATCGGTGTTCCTTGACGCATTCTGGGTCGCCGTGCATCCAGTCCCCACGACCAGGTATTCCGGAACCACAATGTAGGGAGCAATGTGAGTACGGCAGGATCTGGACCACGGTTGGCCACCTGTATCCGGATCTGTACCTCTTCCGGTGTTGCCTTTGCATACTCCACAACCACATCAAAATACCGATGTTCTTCAAAGACGCCGGTATCAATCAGCTCATACTCAAGATCTCCCCGTTGACGACGTCGACTCTCCTCGACGAGCTTTGCATAAGGAAACTCTTTCTGGGGATACTTGTACAGATACTTCATATATGAATGGGTAGGCGTTGAATCTAGATAGAAATAGTATTCCTTTGCATCTTCTCCATGATTGCCCTCATTACCTGTCAGCCCAAATAGTCGTTCCTTCAGAATAGGATCCTGCCCGTTCCAAAGTGCAATCGCAAAGCACAAATATTGATGACGATCAGAGACGCCGGCGAGTCCATCCTCGTTCCAACGATAGGCGCGTGACCGAGCATGGTCATGGGGGAAGGATTCCCAGGCAGTTCCATGGGGGCTGTAGTCTTCGCGGACCGTTCCCCAAGCACGCTCGCTGAGGTATGGCCCCCACCGCTTCCAATGTTGTTTGCGGGCCGCATCTTCGTCGAGCCGTTGTCGCTCAGCCCCTCGAGAGCCTTTCGAATGCCCAGCCGTCCGTCGTGCTTTTCCCATACGACCCCAATCAATAGAATGCGTATATCCCGAAGCTGCGCACCATGAACCTGCTCGCCGCAGGAATCAAGCCGCGCTCAGTCGATAGAGAACTCTGCTCATTCCTTCATCGGTCTCTTGAGGCTTCGGACTGAGGTCTATCGCTTGGGAAAATATCGGAGAACCCACTCGAATTGTTTCGAACAGTCTGAAGAGGGAGGGCTGAAGGACTCGATTTCCTTGTGTACCTGGAGGCAGGGAAGGTGGGAAATACGGCTCGAAGGCTCAGCTCCAGACGACACGTTCCTGATTTAGGAGGTATTCGATCACTTCGATGCTATTGCGCATCTGGATCTGGGCCTGCTCAGACATGGGCAATACCGCTCCGACGAGCTTACCGGACTCCATATCCATGAGGGAAGGAATTCCCTCACCTGACGGTTTTTCAAGATTGCTCCGGAAGCTAGCCACAGGGAACCTCCTGGTTGATTCCTTGTCGGCGCGAATGCTCTGAGACTTGAGGCAACTCACCCGGAAGTCAGCCCACCATTGAGAAAGCATACCATACGCATTCCTCCCAGTGGGGTAGCCATTGTCTATCTAGTTGGTTTTAAAGGATTATGGGTGTTTAGATAAAGAAGGCTGAATCGGAGGGAGCGCTCCAAGATAGCGAAATCCGCCGCGATTAAGGAGTACCGTATCGGACCTGAGGCGGAAGTCATCATGCTCCGCATCGACAAACCTCGGATCGGCAGTGACATCCGTGGCGACCTTCAGTTCAGGGGCGGGACGATTCGGTGAGCCGGGCATCATGAAGTCGGCTTCACTATTGAACAAGGCATTGTACGAGGTCTTGGTCTGACTCGATGGTGCGATCAGCAGGCCAACCTTGTTCAAGCTGACAATGTTTCCCGAGACCTCGCTGATAGACATACCGAGGAACGACGCTCCTCCACCATTCTTCACGAGAGTATTGTTCATCAAGACCGCCGTCGCCTGATCAGTAATGACGACTGCCTCGAACAGATTTCCGGTGATGATATTACGCTCAAGACGAACCGAGGACCTTCCAGTCACATTGACCCCATGATCGTTGTCATGGATGACATTCCCGATCAGAACAGCCTGAGAATCAGAAAAGTGTATACCCGTTGTCTCGCTCCCCCCGATCACACAGTCTTCGATTCTGACATCTTGGACCTGCTGGCCGAATACCATGCCTTTCACATGAACCTGCCGTAGGGTGATGCCTTTTCCATTGAATATTCCGAGCGCGTGGCCACCATGTTCATTGATCGTAAGACCGCTGATCTCGATGTCCGTGGCCCCATAGGGCCATTTTCCGATATGCAGGACACCAACCATCTCACCGCGGCCCTGTAGAACAACTCGATCCACTCCCTCACCGATGATTCTGATCTTTTCCTTACTATGAATCGTGAGGTCTTGAGCATAGGCCCCCGCCTTGATCAGCACAGTGTCGCCTTTCCCGGCACTGTCGACGGCTTCTTGAATCGACGAGAAATCCCCCGAACCGTCTGCTGCGACGGTGATCGTTCGTGCGGTGGACACCCTCAGTTCTGTCTCGGCGACACCTAACCCCGTTCCCACGAGCCAGAAGCCGATCGCCATGAGAAATACCTGCTGCATGAAGAAACTCATACTCGCTAGAAACTGGGGATGTCAATCGCAGTTTCTTGATTGGTATGCCACATGATAAGCTCCGCCGTCATGATTGTGATTGGACTCACTGGTGGTGTGGCTACCGGGAAAAGTACCGTGGCGAAGCTGTTCAAACAATGCGGCGCCATTGTGATCGATGCCGATGCATTGGCACGAGACGTGGTACAGCCAGGGAAACCAGCCTGGCGCGAGAGTGTTCGTTACTTTGGAGCCGATATTCTACACCCTGACAAGACGATCGACCGACAGGCCCTTGGTCAGATCGTCTTCCAGAATCGGACGAAACTGCGCCAACTTGAACGGATCATCCACCCTCGTGTCGCCCGCGAACAACAACGGCTGACAAGACAAGTTGCCAAGAATGATCCGAAGGCCGTCGTGGTCTACGACGTTCCCCTCCTCTTTGAAGCCGGTATCGACAAGCGTGTGGATAAGACTATCATTGTCACAGCTGATCAGGAAACTCAAATCGCCCGACTCAAGAAACGCAACGGGCTTACGAGAGCTGAAGCCCTACGTCGGATCAAGAGCCAGATGCCACTCGCGAAGAAACGTCGCCTGGCAGACTATGTGCTTGACGGCACGAGGGCCCCTCGCAGTCTGGCGAAGTCCGTTCGCCAGTTGTATACATCTTTCCGGTCTCTCTGATACGCAAGCTCGCCTTGAAATAGAGAGGCCTCAAGCCAAAGGCCGCAAGAGTCAAGACCGCCACCGGACTGATTTGCTCAGCCGAGCACTAAATAGTGCGTACTCATTTCGAGCAGAAACTCACAAATGCCCTATTTCATGATGAATCAGCGGATAGAACATGCACTATTTCACGACCTGCTCAGTATCTCCATGAATTGTGCAACATCGTTCTACCCTCAGCTTCCTGCCCTGTGATAGAGTCACACATCATGCACAACGTTGTGATCATCGGCTCAGGTCCTGCGGGACTCACTGCTGCCGTGTATACAGCACGAGCCAATTTGTCTCCACTTCTTATCGAGGGGTGGCAGGCAGGTGGCCAACTGACGACGACGACCGAAGTTGAGAATTATCCTGGATTCGCCAAGGGCATCATGGGCCCTGATCTGATGAAAGAAATGCGGACCCAGGCAGCACGGTTTGGGACGGTGTTTAAGACTGGCGATGTCACATCTGTGGATCTAAAGACTCGCCCTTTTATAGTCGTCGTGGATGACGAAGAAACCCTGGAAGCCAAGACGCTGATCATTGCGACCGGTGCTTCGCCGATTACGCTCGGTCTTCCCAACGAAAAACGTTTGTGGGGCCACGGTGTCTCCAGCTGTGCGACATGCGACGGATTTTTCTTCAAGGACAAGGAACTCGTCGTCGTGGGTGGCGGAGATAGTGCGATGGAGGAAGCCACGTTTCTCACCAAGTTTGCCAGCAAGGTATCGGTCATCCATCGTCGTGACAAACTGCGAGCTTCTCGGATCATGCAAGATCGAGCAGTGAAGAATGAGAAGATCGCATTTATTTGGAATGGTGTCGTCAAAGATGTGCTGGGACAGGATGTTGTCACGGGTGTCCGGCTTAGAAATGTCGTCACCGGCAAAGAGTGGGATTTGCCCTGTGCCGGTCTCTTCTTAGCCATTGGCCACCGTCCCAATACGACACTCTTTACAGGACAACTTAAGATGAGTGAGACCGGCTACCTCCTCACAACCCATGGTACCGCGACAAGCGTTCCCGGAGTCTTTGCCGCAGGCGACGTGTCAGATGCTCATTATCGCCAAGCCGTGACTGCAGCCGGAACCGGCTGTATGTCTGCCATCGACGCCGAACGATTCCTCGAATCGCTCGGCGCGTGAATCATTTCCTGTGAAGCGTATCTCACTGACGAGAATGAGACATCCATCGCCGCTTGCCTATGCTTCACACTTCGTGAACGAGGCGCTACGAACGATATGAGATGCGCCATTGTTCACTATCATGAGCTCGCCCTCAAGGGCCGGAATCGTGAATCATTCGAGCGTTGTCTGATCCATAACATTCGAACAGCTCTCCAAGATCTTGGAGTCAGGCAGGTTGAGAACCTCCACAGTCGGATCCGCATTCGACTCCCTCTGGCAGTGGCTCCAGAGGTCGTTCGAGCGCGATTGCGACGTGTTTGCGGTATTGCGAACTTTTCGCTCGGCCAAGTGATCCCCCTCCAGCTCTCCAATCCAAACCTTGACGTTCTCACAACTGCTGTCCTAGAGGAGATCAAGCAGCACTCATTTTCTACGTTCAGAGTTACCGCAAGACGAGCAGATAAACGGCTGGTGCTGACCTCAATGGATATCGAGCGAGAGCTTGGTGCCGCCATTTGCAACAAAACCGACAAGAAAGTCAGTTTAAAAACCCCTGACTTGACCGTGTACGTCGAACTCTTATCAAAAGAAGTATTCTGCTCAGCAGAAAAGCACGAGGGGCCTGGTGGCATGCCGGTCGGCGTCAGCGGCCAAGTTGCCTGCTTGCTTTCCGGAGGCATCGACTCACCCGTCGCGGCCTATCGCATGATCAAGCGTGGTTGCCAAGCGAGCTTCGTTCATTTTTCTGGCCGCCCTCTAGTCAGTCGAGCCTCCGAAGAAAAGGTCCGGGAGCTCGCGAGCATCCTTACCGCCTATCAGTACAACTCCAGACTCTATGTCGTTCCCTTTGGAGAAATCCAACGGGAGATTGTCCTGACTGCACCCGCCCCATTTCGGGTGGTGCTCTATCGACGGATGATGGTACGAATTGCTGAAGAATTGGCGAGAAGGGAACACTGCTGGGCACTCATAACCGGCGATAGTCTTGGGCAAGTGGCTTCACAAACTCCTCAGAACCTCTGCGCCGTTGAGGAGGCGGCCGAATTCCCGATTCTCCGGCCACTCATCGGAATGGACAAACGCGAGATCATTGATGAGGCACAACATATCGGCACCTACGACATTTCTATCGAGCCAGACCAGGACTGCTGCAAGCTCTTTGTCCCACCCCATCCCAGCACCAAAACGCGGATCGACGATGTGCTGAAAGTCGAGCGGATGTTGGATATCTCTTCACTTGTCAAACGAGGGATTGAGCATGTCGAATTGACGGAGTTGTCCTTTCCTCCATCAGCCGGGTAGTTGAGACTTGTTTTTCGACCACATCGAAAGCGCCGGAAGCGGTCACCCCAGCCACCTATCAAGCCATCTGAATTTCTTACCCAAGGCCTCCTCGTTGCGTCATTTGAAATTCTTACCGGGACGGGGATGAGGTGTCGGACCTGCATTCCCCCCTACCGTTGCCTTGCCTGCCGAGCCGATCGTGGCTCCTGGGCCAATTATGGGTGCCAACGTTTCGGCCGAGGCGACCCGAGACTGCGGCGCTCGTGGACTGAAGGTCCAGCCGCGCCACCGGGCGCCCGATCGAGGACCGGCCAGCGAGACTCGGCTGCGGAGGGTCACCAAGCGATCCAGATGCTGCCCAATGCGCTGCGCGAGGACAAAGGGATCCGTGTGCTGGAAGAGGCGCTCCAAGGCCGCCACCTTGGCGGCGTCGATGGCGGCGCTCGCCCGGACCCGCGCAAACGGCGTCTGGGGCGCATCGTACCGCCGGAGCAGCCGTGAGCCCCGCCGCTCTTTACACTGCAGTTTCAGCGACGGCTGAAAGAGATTCTGAAACAGCCGCAGATCCGCATAGAGGGCATTGAGTGCCTGCTGAGCTTCCAGGGTCTCGTAGCGATCCCAGCCGATGAGCTTGCGCACATGCGTCCAATTCTTCTGCTCGACATGGGCGTTATCATCTTTCTTATAGGGCCGGGAGCGCGTGAATTGGATGCGGTGTCGCCGACAGAACGCGACCAGATGCCCGTTGATGAACTCGCTCCCATTGTCCGAATCCAGTCCGCGCAAGGGGAAGGGGAGTTGCTGTTCGATCGTGCGCAGGGCCTGGAGAATCCCGTGCTGGCCTTTGCCCATCACGGCCTGTCGCTCCACCCAGCCGGTATGAATGTCCACGGCGTCTAACGTATGCAGGAACTCCCCTGCGGCGGACGCGCCGGAATGGGAGACCAGATCAATCTCCAGATAGCCGGGTTGGGTCACGTCCCAGTGGTCCGGCTTGACCGGGACGAGCTGTTTGAGCAACGTGCCGGGGCGCGTGGTCCCGTAGAGCCGTCGCTTCAACCGGTGCTTGCGCGGTTGCAGCCGCCGGTCCATCTGCCGCGCACTGATGGTGAGCAGTTGGCGTTCCAGCGTCGGGCTCAGGGGCCGCCGCTGTCGGACCCACGGCAGCCAGATCGGCACCGCCGCCTTGAGGCGCGCGGCACAAAGATAGCCAGACTCCTCCCAGATCCACGCCAACACGCTGATGGCCTCCGCACTGTAGGTCGGTCGCCGACGCGGCACGCGTCGCGGGCGGGGCGGCTGCCGCCGATTCAACAGCCCCAGCGCATACTTGCGGTGATACCCACACATCCGCGTCACTTCATCTAACAACGCCGTGCGCTCGGCCCGCCCGGCACGCTGATACCGTTGCCACATGAGTCCGAGATACTCCTGCTTCGATCGCTGTGCCATGCCGCCACCTTCCATCCTCGCCCTCCTTCGGCCCTGCTCCATGCAGGGGTGGAGGGTAAGATTTCCAAATGGCACAACGATCTGTCGCCCGGTAAGATTTTAGATGACTCAATGCGGTTACTTGACAGCTACTTCCACCCCCCGTAGGCTGAGAGATCCGCATGGGTAACCTGACTCACAAGAAAATTCTGATCGTCGAAGATGAGCGCGACATCCTGCAGCTCGTCAAGCACTACGTTGAAAAGGAAGGGTTTCGAACCGTCGTCGCAAGCACCGGGCTCGAAGCCCTGAAGCAAGTTTCTGAAGGTAACCCCGATTTGGTCGTCCTCGATCTCATGTTGCCCGAGATGGACGGGCTGGAAGTCTGCAAGCGTCTCCGTTCCGCTCCGGACACCGCCATGCTCCCGATCATCATGTTGACGGCGAAAGCGGAGGAATCGGACACGATCGTCGGGCTGGAGCTGGGCGCAGACGACTACGTCACCAAGCCCTTCAGCCCCAAGACACTGGTCGCTCGTGTCAAAGCCCTCCTGCGTCGGGCCGACCGTACACCGGAGACCGACCCTGATCTCTACCGTTATGAAACCCTCACAATGAATCGCTCCCGACACGAGGTCAGCCTTGGTCAACAAGAAGTGACGTTGACGACCAAGGAATTCGGCTTGCTCGAACACTTGCTCCGTCATCGGGGCCGCGTGCTCACCCGTGAGGTACTGCTCAATGCCGTCTGGGGTTACGACTACTATGGAACGACCAGAACCGTCGACGTCCATATCCGACGGTTGAAACAGAAGCTACCGCTTCTTGAAGAAGCGATCGTCTCGGTCAAGTCACTTGGGTACAAACTGAAGGACGTCGACGAGCCAGGATGACGTGGTCGATCCGCTGGAAGGTCATGACCGGAACACTGGTGGCAGTGGCCTGTGGCCTGCTCATTGCCGGCGTGATGACGATTCAGGCTCTCGAACGGCAATACCTGGCACAACTGGGCGAGGCACTCGAGGCCAAAACAAAACTCGTCGAGTACGGGTTCCTGTCTCTCTTTGACACAGATCGGTCATCCCTCCCCCCTACTCACCTTCAGGACACCACACGCGACCTCAGTAGTCGGGCTATGGCCCGAGTGTCCCTCATCGCCCTCGATGGAACCGTCCTTGCCGACAGCGCCGTACGAGATACCGAACTCTCAACACTTGAGAGCCACAAGTCTCGACCTGAAGTCGATCAGGCGCTGTCGATGGGACAGGGACAGGATATCCGCTCGAGCCAGACCACCGGTGAACGGACCATGTATAGGGCCGTCCTCATGAAGGCGCCCCGGGACGCTTCAGCGTTTATTGTGCGGGTAGGACTGCCGATGGTTGTGCTTGACCGTGAGCTATCGAAGACGCGGGAGCATATCATTCTCGCTCTTGGAGTCGCATTCCTCGTAGCCCTTACGCTCAGTGTGTGGTTGGCGCGCAGTATTACCAAGCCGCTCTCGGATATCGTCTCGGCTGCTCGGCAACTGGATGCTGGCCACCACGCCCTCCACATCCGGACAACCACACAAGATGAAGTCGGCCTCCTGGCCTCCACGCTGAATCATGTAGCCAACCAGCTTCAAACCAAGATTGATGAGCTGTCGGAGGATCGGGCTCAACTCTTGGCAGTCCTGACGTCGATGGTTGAAGGCGTCATGGTCTTGGACTATCGAGGCCATGTCTTGCAAGTCAACCCGGCACTGGAACGGATGTTCGGCATCTCCCGCGTTGAGGCACGCGGTCGACCTTGTACCGACCTGTTTCGCCATCAGCAGCTCAATGAATTGGTAGCCGGCATCCTGCGTTCGCCGGCCCATCATCAGGATGAAATCGTACTGCCTCTGACAGGACGATGCCTACAGATTGAAGCCTCCCCTGCGGGAGGCAAACGAGAAAACGAAGCCTGTGTCGTGTTGGTCTTCCACGATATTACAGACCTGCGTCGGTTGGAGAAGATCCGGAAAGACTTCGTCGCGAACGTCTCGCACGAGCTTCGCACTCCGCTCACGTCCATCAAGGGTTACGTGGAAGCCCTTCTCGATGGAGCTAAAGACGACCCCGTGGCTTCCTCGAATTTTTTGGATATCATCCTCAAGCAAAGCGATCGATTGAACCTGATCATCCAAGACCTGCTCGAATTGTCAAAGATCGAGTCAGGCGGCATCTCGTTCAAGGAAGAACCGATTGAGCTGAGGTTGTTGGTGGAACGCGCTCTGTCAGTCGTCAAACCAATAGCCGACAAGAATCACCATCATCTCACCACCATGATCGATGCAGCGCTTCCAGCAGTGGCTGGAGACGAAGGTCGGCTCGTCCAAGTTCTTACCAATCTTCTCGATAACGCAATCAAGTACACCCCGGAGGGTGGAACCATCACGGTCGGCGCGACCCGAGTCCCTCTCGACAAAACCGGGCCGCACGTCAACTCGATCGATATCAGCGTCGCGGATACTGGAATTGGGATTCCTGAACAGGACAGGCCACGCGTGTTCGAGCGATTTTACCGCGTCGACAGGGCACGATCTCGCGAGCTCGGAGGAACCGGATTGGGATTAGCTATCGTGAAACACATCGTTGAAGGACATGGAGGACAGGTCTGGGTGGAGGCGAACCAGCCGCGGGGAAGCCGATTTGTTGTTCGCCTCCCCATCAATCCTGACCGCCAGTTACCGGCTCACCGGAGGGACGCGAGCAGGGCATAGACTGCCGCCCCCAACAGCCCGGCCCCAGGCAGCGTAAAGATCCAGGCCGAGAAGATCTTCCTCGTGACTCCCCATCGAACCGCTGATAACCGCTTTGTCGATCCTACACCCAGGATCGAAGAGGTGATGGTGTGTGTCGTGCTGACCGGAAGTCCGAAGTGAGCCGTGAATAGTAGGACCGCGGCTGCCCCGGTCTCGGCAGCAAAACCATGAACAGGCTCAAGCTTTACCATTTTGATCCCCAACGTCCTGATGATACGCCATCCACCCACGGTCGTTCCAAGACCCATGGCCAGCGCACAGGACACGATTACCCACGTCGGCACTTCGGAGGTGGTCAATTGCCCGGAGGCGACCAAGGCGAGTGTGATGATTCCCATCACCTTTTGAGCATCGTTCGCTCCGTGACTGAACGCCATGAAACTTGCGGAAAAAATTTGAAGCCGACTAAACATTTTCGTAGCGACCCCTCGGTGCACCTTAAAAAAGACCCGGCTAACGAGAACCATGATAAGAAACCCCATCACAAACCCCATCAAGGGGGAGACGATCATGGCTTCAAGAATTTTGCGCAGGCCTTGAAACTGAACGACCGCCCACCCACCATGGGCCACGGCCGAGCCGACGAGACCCCCAATCAGCGCATGCGACGAACTGGTGGGTAATCCCAAGAGAAGCGTGAAGAAATTCCACAGAATAGCTCCGCCCATCGCTGCCGCCACCACGGTATTGGTAATGGCATCGGGGAAAACGATGCCGCCCCCGATCATTTTTGCCACAGCCGTAGAGAAGAAGGCCCCGGCGACGTTCAACAGACCTGCCAGCAACACGGCGGCGACCGGACTCAGCACACGCGTGGACACAACCGTTGCCACCGCGTTTGCACAATCGTGCCATCCATTCGAAAAATCGAACAGAAGAGCCAGAACCACTGTGAGCAAAAGCAATCCGCTGAGTTCCGTCATATCGCGTCGAACGACTGAGAGCCGGTTGGGCCACCCTGGCCGTGTCTATAGGAAGGATCTGGGAAGGAAGAGCGTTCAACAATCAGCATTACGTTCTTTGCCGGTTACGTTTGTTTGAGGACAATGCGTTCGATCACATTGGCGACATCTTCACAACGGTCTGTTCCATCTTCCATCGTTTCGTAAATTTCTTTCCATTTGATGACCGCAATGGGGTTCGGCTCCTTCTCGAAGAGATCTGATATCGCATCACGTGACACACGGTCCGCTTCATTTTCCAGGCTGTTGACTTGGACAGTGAACTCTTTGATTTCAGCATGCGACAGGCCAATTCCATCAACACCACGACCTACTGCGACGCAAGCTCGGTGGAGAATATCAGCCAACCGAATCGCACTGGGGGTGGGTTGTTCAATCTTGTAAATGGCGCAGCGATCCGCCACCGCTTCCACAGCATCCAGAATATCATCCAATGCACTGGCCAGATCATGGATATCTTCACGGTCGATGGGGGTAATGAAGGTCTGATTAAGACGGACGGCAATATCGTGGGTAATTCCGTCACCAACATGTTCCACGTCCTTAATCTTCAACGTCTTTTCTTGGACATTCGAATAATCCTCCATCAACTCTTTGAGTAATCGACTCCCTTCTATGACGTTGTGGGCCGCTTGTTTAAGCTGATCGAAAAAGGCCTCTTCTTTGGGAATTAGACCGAACATCATCTCTCATACTCCTGAGTCGAATGGGTGTGCCGATGATAGGAGTGAAAGTGGATCCTGAGGTTCGTCCGCAATCTCTACCAGCGTACAAGACTCGTCGCCCACGTCAGCCCCCCGCCAAAACTGCCGAGCAGCAGCAGATCTCCGGGTGAAACGTTTCCACTGCGAACCGCGTCGTCGAGCGCAATCGGCAGAGATGCTGAGGACGTGTTGCCGTATCGTTCGATCACCGATGCCAGACGATCGCGGCCGACTCCCAAGCGACCGGCGATGTGAGACAAGATCCTCCCGTTCGCCTGATGGAGGACCACCTGCCCGATATCCTCAGAACGAACCCCGAATTCCTTCAAGATTTCCTGTACAGCGTGTTCGACTCGTCGAACGGCCAAACGAAAGAGCGGAGCCCCACGCATGCGAAGCGCATGCCCTTTTGCTCTGAACGTCTCGGATGTCAGTGGCATCCTTGACCCACCGCTAGGAACGCGGATAAGTCCGTGGTACGCCCCATCCGCATATAACTTGACGCTGAGAATCCCTCGCCACTCAGGGCTGCGATCGTCTTCGCCTCGGACGAGAACGGCTCCAGCTCCGTCTCCGAACAACAGGGTTGTCGCTTTGTCCTGGTAATCCAGGGATCGCGACTTCACTTCCGACCCAATCACCAGGCAGGTCCGCACCTGGGTGTTCTGAATCATGGCCTGCGCCATGGAAAGGGCGTACAAAAACCCAGAGCAGGAGGCAGAGACATCAAACGCGCCGATCTGTTTACATCCCAAGGCTCGCTGGACCGCACACGCGGTCGATGGAAACGCCATATCAGGGGATGTTGTGGACAGGATAATGGCATCGACAGAAGAAGGCGCACACCCCGCAGCCTCCAGAGCTTGACGCCCAGCAGCAATGGCCATGTCGGAAGACGCTTCATACTCCGCAGCCCAACGACGCGTCCGAATACCAGTGAGCCGTTCTATACTGGCCGGAGATACCCCTGTTATCCCGGCGAGCTCCTCGTTGGTAACCACACGGGATGGTAAATAGCTGCCTGTGCCTATGAGCCGGGATCGGATCATCTTCTAAACCACGAGCATGTTTCACGAAATTGTTCACACTGCTGCCGCGGCGTGGAATTATAGGGAGCACCAGCGGACGGGTCAACCAAACTAACCATGTGATTGATTTTTACCGTTTTCCTTGTTATGTGTGTTAGATATGAATCTATTAGGTTCTCCTCTTGATGTCCTTTCGTCATCTAAGCTGTCCGGCCTTCGGCTGGTCGGGTGTCTGATTCTGGGATCCATCTTCTTGGTCTCCTGTGCCGGTGATATCTCTCCCAGCGACGTGCGGAGTGGGCTCAAGAAAGTCATCGGTGGAACAGACGAGCAAATTTTCATCGGTGATACCCTCGACAACCACTACCATCCCAATGTCATCATGAAGCGGGGGGAAGCGTATTTTGAGAAAGAGGAATATGCGGAGGCCCTCGTCGAGTACAACCACTTCATGGACCTTCATCGCAACCACGTCCTGGCTCCCTATGCGGCATTCAGAATCGGTGAAATTCATGTCATGATGGCAAAGACGATCGACCGAGACCCTGAACCGATGCACAAGGCCATCGCCGCCTTCGAACAGATGAGAAGGGATTTCCCCGGTAGCCGCTACGACGCGCAAGCTCAGCAAAAACTCGAGGAGTGTCATGATTGGATCGCTCAAATGCATCTCTTCGTAGGACAATTCTATTACCGACGGGGTTCATATCTTGCCGCCGCACACCGGTTCGGACAGGTCATCAAAACCTATCCCGATAAACCCGCCGCCTCAGATGCCTTGTATTATCAAGCCAAGGCGTACCATGAAATGGGGGCCGACGATTGGGCAAAAGATAATCTCGTCGCCCTCCTGGACAAATATCCAAACAGTACGGCCTCCGATGCCGGGAGCACGTTGTTGGAAAAAATCGGTGGGGCTCCCTCTAAAACGCTGCTTGCACAGAAATCGGATCCGGTTTCTGTGTCCGATGCCGCTCCGACGGCTATTCCAAGCAGTCCATCCCGAATTCCTCACCAACCATCGGTTTCTTCATCGCCCACTTCGACACTCGGTGTTCCCCAAGCACTCAGCCAGCCACCTACTCCTTCTGCGGACACGTTCGGAAACGCCTTCACAGCCTGTCGGCTTGGCGCCTGGTGCTAATCAAGCTTTTACGAGGCGCGCTACTGCCCTAGGTACCAACCGATCCCATAGCGTTCCAAGAAACTCGTCACCATGGTGAGTGAATTCGCGTAGATCATCACGCCGACGAGAATCAGCATGACCCCGCTCACCGTTGACACTCCCCACAAATAGGCGCGCACTTCTTTGAAATAGGCGAGAAACCGATCCACACCCAACGCCGTAAGGAATAGCGGCAAGCCCAAGCCGAGCGAGTAAAAGGTCAACAGCACGACCCCGTTGAGAAGTGAGTCGGTGGTACCCGCATAGAGAAGAATGGATCCGAGCACCGGTCCGACACAGGGTGTCCATCCTGCGGCAAAGGCTACTCCGATCAAGAACGATCCCAGGTATCCAGCCGGTCTGTTACGAAACTGGTACCGATGTTCCATCTTCAGGAACTTGAGATTCAGGATCCCGAGCAGATACAGGCCGAACACAATGATCAAAACGCCTCCGATTCGCCGAATGAGGTCCTGATACGTAATTAAAAGCTGCCCCAGAAAGCTCGCTGATGCCCCAAAGGCAATGAAGACCGACGAAAATCCCGCGATGAACAGCAGGGAGTTCACGACAATCGCCTTCCTGAATTTCATGCGCTCAGACGCGTCGGTGAGCTGCTCGACCGAGAGTCCCGTGATGTACGAGATATAACTTGGCACCAACGGCAGCACACATGGAGAAACGAACGAGAGCAACCCCGCGGAAAATGCAGCAATCAGAGAGATCTGTGGGATGGATTGTGTCATCGCTATGATTTCATCAGCTCCTGTATCAATTCACGGGCTTCAGGTGACGCCCAATCGCGAGCGCCGAAGATTTTCTGCCGCACAATCCCTTGGCGGTCAAGCATGAAGGTGATCGGCAATGTCCGTGCTCCATACACCAACCCAGTGCGGTACTCCGAGTCGTGGAGAATGGGAAAGGTCAATCCCATTCGCTGTTGAAATGGCCCGGTCACAGCCGGACCCTGTGCATCGGTTGACACGGCAAGAATTTCAAATTCCCGTCGTGGAAACGTTTGATACAGCTGTTCCATGGCCGGCATCTCGACGCGACATGGCCCACACCAGGTTGCCCAGAAATTCAGGAGAACGACTTTGCCTCTGAATTGGGACAGGCTCCTCACCTTTCCGGTAAGATCGCGCAGGGTAAAGTTCGGCGCTTCGTCTCCGACTTGAACCATACCCCGTTCGAGAGCTGATCGTTTCCCAGACTGGGCTGGCTCCGCCCAAGAGAAAAGCCCCAGGACGATCCCACTAGCAACCACAAGGGCGAAGAACGGTGCAGCGAGATGATGTCCCATAATTGCTTCTCTTTAATAGTACTTGCTCAGATTCAGCGGAGTTACGGTCTTACGCTCGTTACGGGTGTTCGATGTGACATCATGCTCGGCACTCCGGCAATTTCTGACAATATTATCCATGTTACAAGTCTCCGAAAACCTGAGTCAAGCTAACGACTTGTGACACTTTTTCAAACGCCTATCACCGAAGTGATGGACAAACTCGATTGATGTCTCTAAAATTAGCCGGGTTTGTGCGTGGCTCGTCATTCAGCACCACATCTTCACATTCATATTAAGGACAGACATAAGCACGGCAGCTTTTCATAACCTGAACCCACGAGGGGCATATGAGAGACAATTATCTGTTCACGTCGGAATCGGTCACCGAAGGCCATCCGGACAAGATCGCCGATCAGATTTCGGACGGCATCTTGGATGCTATCATCGCTCAAGACAAATACTCACGAGTGGCCTGCGAAACCATTCTGACCACCGGCATCGCGTTGGTTGCCGGTGAAATTTCCACAAAGGCCTATGTCGAAATCCCCGATATCATCCGGGAAGTCATCAAGGATGTCGGCTATTGCGATGCCTCCTGGGGGTTCGACTTCCATACCTGCTCAGTCTTGACCGCCATCCACCAACAATCCGGAGATATCGCCATGGGCGTGGATTCCGGAGGGGCCGGCGATCAAGGCTTGATGTTCGGGTACGCAACCAATGAAACAGATGAACTGATGCCGATGCCCATCGTGTTAGCCCACAGACTGACGAAGCGTTTGGCAGAGGTGCGGAAGAAGAACATTCTCAAGTGGGTACGCCCGGACGGTAAGTCTCAGGTGACCATCGAGTACAAAAACGGCAAACCCGTGCGGATTGATACGATTGTCGTTTCCACACAACACAGTCCCGATGTCACCACTAAGCAGATCGAACGCGATCTTATGGAAAAGGTGATCAAGCCCGTGATGCCAAAGGGGCTCTATGATCCGACCAGCGTGAAGCATCACATCAATCCAACCGGCCGGTTCGTGGTCGGCGGCCCGATGGGGGACACCGGTCTCACAGGTCGGAAGATTATCGTCGACACCTACGGCGGACATGGCAGCCATGGCGGCGGTGCCTTTTCCGGCAAAGATCCAACGAAGGTAGACCGTTCAGCCTCCTACATGGCTCGGTATATCGCGAAGAATCTCGTCGCTGCCCGATTGACCGACAAGTGCGAGGTGCAGCTGGCCTACGCCATCGGAGTCGCCGATCCGGTATCAGTCCTGGTTGATACGAAGAATACCGAAAAGGTGTCAGTCGATCTGCTCGACAAACTCGTGCGCAAGCATTTTCCTCTGACTCCACGCGGAATCATCGATCATCTCAAGCTTCGGCGACCGATTTTCCGTAAGACAGCAGCATACGGGCACTTCGGACGCAACGAACCTGAATTTACCTGGGAAAAGACCGACAAGGTGAAGGCGTTGCGGAAAGACGCTGGGCTGTAATTACTACAGGCTGAGGCCAAGGTTAAGGTTTTGTAACTGAGGCTCAGGCATAAGGACTGAGGTTGAGTTTCTAGCTCAGCCTCAACCTTAACCTGGGCCTTCTTTTCGACAAGGAGGTTGTTCGTGGATTACGATGTGAAAGATATCAAGCTCGCAGACCAAGGGAAATTGAAGATCGAATGGGCAGAAGCCACTATGCCCGTGTTGCGGCTCATTCGCAAACGGTTCAAGCGCGAGCAACCATTGAAAGGGGTGCGAGTCACGGCCTGCCTCCACGTGACCACGGAAACCGCCAACCTGGCGATTACGCTGAAAGCCGGCGGGGCGGATGTGCGTCTCTGCGCATCAAATCCGCTCAGCACGCAAGACGACGTAGCCGCGGCATTGGTTCAGCACGAAGGCGTCCCGACCTTCGCCATCAAAGGTGAAGACAACGCCACCTACTACCGGCACATCGAATCGGCGATCGCCCATCGGCCGCATGTCACGATGGATGACGGCGCGGACGTGGTGTCACATCTCCACTCCAAGCGCAAAGAACTCCTGAAGAATGTTATCGGCGGGACGGAGGAAACCACCACCGGCGTCATCCGATTGCGCAGCATGGCTGAAAAGAAAGTTCTCAAGTTTCCGGTTATTTCCGTCAACGACGCCGACACGAAGCATATGTTTGATAACCGCTACGGCACCGGACAATCCACCATGGACGGGATTGTGCGCGCGACGAACCGTTTGGTCTGCGGCTCCGTCGTCGTGGTGGTCGGCTATGGCTGGTGTGGACGCGGCATTGCGATGCGGGCTAAGGGAATGGGCGCGGACGTCATCGTCACCGAAGTCGACCCCTTGAAGGGGCTTGAAGCGGTCATGGACGGCTTCCGGGTCATGCCGATGGGACAGGCTGCACCGATCGGCGATTTCTTCGTGACCGTCACGGGGAACATCCACGTGATCCGCGGCGAACACTTCGCCGCCATGAAGGACGGCGCCATCGTCTGCAATAGCGGGCACTTCAACGTGGAGTTGGATATCCCTGCTCTGGAAAAGATGGCCGCCAAGCGCCGCGTAGTACGCACCGGTGTCGAACAGTTCACCATCAAGAAGAACGGGCACCGTGTCAGCTTGCTCGGTGAAGGCCGGTTGGTGAACCTCGCCACTGCAGAGGGCCATCCCTCCAGCGTCATGGACATGAGCTTCGCCAATCAGGCGCTCAGTGCCGAATATATCGTCAAGACCTACAAGCGGCTCGAGAAGAAGGTGTACCCTGTCCCACCGGACATCGATAAAGAAATCGCTCGGCTCAAGTTGGCCGGCATGGGCGTGGCGATCGATACGTTGACGGCTGAGCAGAAGAAGTATCTCGCATCTTGGGAAATGGGGACGTAACAGGAATGCTGAAAATGGCCCCCAGCGTCGTTCTCAGTCGCCCGTCTCCCTGCAACGTACCGCAAGGGTACGCTTCGGTCGCCGAGCTCCCTGCGGCCTAGCTGGGATGCCATTTTGAGCATCCTGATTCGGGCGATGCTCAAAGAGAAATGGAAAGGCCACCTATACAGGTGGCCTTTTTTATTGGGAGTCGGTTACTGCAACCGATTGCAATCTTATTGCAGAGTGGTAGAGTGAGGCTCAGGAGGCTCCTGTGGATTCAGGCACATCTCAGCCGCTGTCGCTCTCGGACTTTGGAATTTCTCCTGAACGAGGATTTCTGCCAGCGGATCCATGCGAAACGCTACCTGGCTGCCCTCCGCTGAATGATTTGGGTTATGAGCTTCCGAAACTCTTGAGCGCCCGACAGGTCCGGTGGTTTATCGACGAGCAAACCTCGTTGCTTCCATCCAGTCCATCCACTTGGGGTGAAACTGAGTATCGAGCTGCGATGCGCATCCTTTCATTCGCCGGCCATGCCTATGTCTGGGAGACCCCGGGGCAACCGGCCACCAAGCTTCCCCTGCAACTGGCACAACCATGGTATGAAATCGCCCAGAGGCTCGGTCGTCCACCGGTCCTTTCCTATGCCTCCTATGCCCTCGACAACTGGCGGCGACTTGACGGAACGAAGCCGATTCAGCTCGACAACATCGTGCTGCTGCAGAATTTTCTCGGAGGGCTGGATGAAGAATGGTTCGTCGTTGTCCACCTTCAGATCGAGCGGCAGGCAGGACCTGGGCTAGACGGCCTTGTACGGGCAATCACCGCGGCATCGGAAAGGAAGGATGATGAGGTGCTGTTGGGCTTACAATCTCTCGCGTCCGCACAAACAGCCATGCGAGATACACTCCTCCGCATGAAGGAACGCTGCGATCCGTATGTCTATTACACGCGCGTGAGACCCTACATTCACGGCTGGAAGAACAGCCCGTCCTTACCCGACGGCCTCATCTATGACCAGGTGGAAGCCTATGCTCAACGGCCACAACAGTTTCGTGGCGAGACCGGTGCCCAAAGTACGATCGTCCCATGCCTTGATGCGGGACTGGGCATTCACCATGCGCCCGATCCTTTGACGGTGTATCTCCAAGAAATGCGCGAGTACATGCCACCCCGCCACCGAGCTTTCCTTCATGCTATCGAGAGCCAAACTGACAGCCAGGGACGTGCTCTCCTTTCCGGCTATGTGCATGACCGCAAGCAGGGTCATCCCAACCTGTGGTCCGCCTATTGTGCCTGCGTCGATCTACTGGCCAAGTTCCGCGAGATCCATATTGGCTACGCCGACAGCTACATCAACCGCCAGCATCAGACCAGCACAACCAACCCCACCGCAGTCGGCACCGGCGGCACCCCCTTCATGACATATCTACAAAAACATTTAGACGAAACAAGACAAGCCATCGCGGTGTAAAGCTGATAGGTACTTCCTGATTACGACCCACTGTTTATGTAACGTGGATGGCGGCGTGCTGCTGCGCCGTACAGGCCCGATAGGGACGGCCTCGTGTCGTATTTCGGGTCACTTCGCGGCTCACGGTGCTTGGGGCCCGTCCCAAGATCCGCGCCATCGTTCGGAGCGACTGCCCCTGGGTCAAGCCCAGGCTCAAGGTTTCACGTTCTTCGGCACTCAGGTGTCGGTACGATCTCGTGTGCATGGCAACACCCTAGTCCATCCGGGCTGGTAGTGTTGCACTTGGAATTAGAACTCAAGAAGTCAAAATTTTCAATCCGGCCAGCAACAAACTGATGGATCAGTTCTGCCAGTATGCTTCTAGCGGATCGATCAACCATGATCGTGCGACCTCACGAGGCAGTCTATCAGTTACATGATTGAAGGAGGAGGGTTTTGCGACTTCTCGATCATGTATGGTTTCTCCCTATCCTACTCTACCAGCAGGGTATTCCTGTTGGTTTCACTACGCCCGTCGAGCGAGCACCGACGGCGAAATAGGGACAAGGCTGAATTTTCTATACTGGCTAAGAGTAGAAAAATCAGTTGGGGTCTGTGACAGAAGCGTGCTGCTTCAGCTTAAGGCTTCGGGGAGAAAATAGGGACAGGCTGAATTTCTCTCAAGCCAGGCAACAGGCAGGTTCAAAGTGACATGGCCATGGTGAGAACTCACGCATGTTGAACAATTCGTTCAGACTCAGGACTGCACTATTCCGAGAGCTAAGAGTTCTCCGTTGGGACGATTCGCTCCAGCTCAGAAATTAACAAAGGCAGTTCGTGGACCACGGAATCCCAGACGATGTCCTCGTCCACGTCCATGTAATCGTGCACTATCTTGTTTCCATACCTGCGATGGCATCCCATGGAATCCGTGGGTGGCTTTCACGGAAGGAAGGAGAGACACGCCGTGCTGCTTCTCCTATGACCTGGATCAGATGCGTGAGAGCCAAGCGAAGTACGGTATCACGATCATAATCTTGGCGGGTTTTCCCGTGAACTAGCGAGAGTGTTTATTGGGCTTTGTCCAGCATGTGGCCGACATAGACCAGATCATCCTTCGGCATACTGGACCTCGGCGGCAGCCAGCACCCGCTCTTTAATCCGACGGTTGAGGAACTTCTTCGTGATCAAGTCTACCTTCCGGTTACCCAGGAGTCGTGACAGTTCCTGCTCCATTCGGAAGAGGGCGATGAATCAGGGTATACGCTTAGGGTCAAACTCGACCAACACGTCTACATCGCTGTCTGATCGAACATCATCGCGGAGAACGGATCCAAAGAACGACAATTTGCGGATGTGATGTCGTCGGCAGAATTCTTCCAGCCGCTCTTTGGAAACGCCTATCCGCGCTTTCCCATTCATAGACTACCTATCGCTTCTTCAAGAAGCCTCGACTACTGCCCAATCGGTTGGTCTTCGAGTCTTAGCCTCACTACCATATATCTCGTATGGGCAGATTATCCTATGCGTGCTAATTCGGGGCAAGAAACTGGCAGGTCCTGCTACAATCCCCACCAGTAAATTCAGGAAGCACTGACTCAGGCCACCGGACCAAGTAGCGCTCGCATTTCCTTGGAGAGTCCTAAGACGTCGGCCTGGACGATGAGATCTTGCCGTTGAGTCTCACCGGGTTTTCGGACTGCCAGAATGTTCCGCGCATCTTGTATATCGATCGGTCCTCCAGCGAAGAGCTTCAACAGCACGAGCGCTTGCCAATTCACCACTGGCACTGAACAATCAAGCACCCTCAGCGTTTGAATCTGATTGAACGCGATGGCGGCGAATTGTGACGGCAGCACGATCAGTTGAACCGGCACCTCTTGTCCTTCGCATCTCAGATTTAGCCTGAAGACGCCTTGTAGTGGATCATCGATGCCACCCGGCTCATATGTGGCCCCAAGCCGGGTTGCCAACACATACGGGTCCGATGTCCCGAGCGCCACGGCAAGATCAATGTCTTGTGTGGCTCGCGCAACACCCCAGGCCGATACCGCAAAACCGCCGATCAACGCATAGGAGTGAAGTAGCCGAGCCTTCTGGGCTTGAGCCAAGCGTTCAATAATTTGGCTTAAGGCTTCGGAGAACACCGGTTCAATTCGTAGCAGAAATCGGAGAGGTGCAATGCGAGCATCAGCCGTTCTTCTGGAGTCTGACGCCTGGCTCGTTCAATCTTCTCATCAGCAAGCTGCCGGCTCAGCTTGCTCGGTCGCCGTCGCGACCCAAGAGAGCCTGTCTGTTGCTGAGATTTCATAAATCTGAGTATACATGGGTCTGATGCAACCGAAAAGGGTAGGGAAAGAAACGGCGATAACATGCAAGAGCGAAACTCCTGTCGCTCAGAAATCACCACTCGGTATAGTCGGCATCGGGGCGGTAAAAATAGGGACGGGCTGAATTTCCCGCACGTGGGTGGCGGGACCAAGGAACGGATAGAGACCACCGATCCTTACCGCCTCTAGGCCAGGTCACCACGCCTCGGTGGAAAGATCTTCGATCTCTTTGAAGTGCTGATCTCGTGAAACAACCGTAAGATTGTGCTGTTGAGCTAATGCTGCGATCCAGATATCGTTCTCCGGTATCGGCCTTCCTCTTTCGCGCAGTATCTTCTTGATCTTGCCGTAGTGGGCAGCCGTCCCTGCATCACAGACGAGTACGGCACTCGTTTGAATAAATTCTGCGATTCGACGAACGTTTTGGTCGGAATGTGCTGACTTGTACGCTCCGAAATACAGTTCACCGAGCACGATGCTGGGAATGACAATATGGTCCGTTTGAGAAAGGCGGGCTAAAACGGCTGGATCACCGGCGAACAAGCCGATCACTATATTGGTGTCAAGAAGGACACTACCACTCACTCGGATCTATCCTCTCGCATCCCTCCTCAATGGTTCTCGCCATGGCCTGTAAATCGTCGTGACTGATCAGACCTGAAAACTTAAGCAAATCGCTGCCTCGTACCCCTACCTCAGCAGGAGCGAGTCCCCTAGCAAAAGCCAGGACTCGCCTCTGCTCCTCTTCAGGGAGCCGGGACATTTGCTGAAGCAGTTCCTCTTGGATTTTTGGACTCATTGTCACACACCCCGCATGGCCAGATTATCCTATGCTAGTGTAGTGCGTCCAACGCTTCTTTACATTTGGCGATCTTGGCCATAATACTCTCGCTCGACAGATGCGGTCCAGACAAACACGCGCGGGTTCTGATTGTGGTTGTTCATGTAATCTTCGATGGCGGCGATCAATTCCGGTACGTTCCGAAAGACACCTCGCCGAATTCGCTTGTCCGTGATC
>Ga0224495_10000541_pt1 | contig 29686 bp, 27 predicted proteins | sample SF_Jul11_sed_USG_FD_168128 | JGI IMG/M metagenome (GOLD analysis project Ga0224495, IMG submission 168128) | Sediment microbial communities from San Francisco Bay, California, United States - SF_Jul11_sed_USGS_4_1 | ecosystem: Environmental > Aquatic > Marine > Sediment | place: USA: California... | reverse complement strand
ACAGCCTTACTTCCAGGCTTTCAATACCTGGCGAGAAATCGGGATTGAGCAGCGTGGCGCGGAACAGCAGATGCACCTGATTAATGTGGGGTACATTGTATAAAGTATATAACTCGCCGATATCCACTAGCGCATTGGCTTCTTCCAGCGTTTCGCGTATGGCGGCCTCGGCGGTGGTTTCGCCATTCTCCATAAAGCCGGCGGGCAGGGTCCACAGCCCATGGCGCGGCTCGATCGCGCGGCGACACAGCAGGATTTTGCCTTCCCACTCCGGGATGGCGCCAACGATCATTTTGGGATTCTGGTAATGAATTTCGCCGCAAGAAATGCATACATGCCGCACACGGTTGTCATCCGGCGGAATGCGTAGCTCGATTGCACCACCGCATAGGCTGCAAAATTTCATGCCAATAAACGGCTGCAATGAAGGGACATATTAATAGTTGCTATCTTGGTGTTTCGTTGTCGGCAAGTGTCGGCATGGTTGCGCCTTGGGGGAAATTCTTGTCCAGCACTCGCTGTGCATCGTCGCGCAGTTTTTTCATGCCCAACGCGTCGTAGCTTTTCACCAGTATCAGCAACGCATCGTGCGTTGCGGGCGCATTGGGATATAGAGTCAACACTTCTTTGGCACGATTCACTGCGGCGATATGCGCTCCACGGCGCTGATAGTAGCTGGCAACATGAATCTCATACTTCGCCAGCGCATTGATCAGATAATGCATGCGCAACCGGGCATCGGGCGCATATTTGCTGTTGGGAAAGCGCGCGACCAGATCCTTGAATGCAGAGAACGACTCCTGAGCCGCTTTCGGGTCGCGTTCGGTGGGATCGCCCAGCAAGCCGAGCAGGCCGGTTTCGCCATGGAAATTGGCCAGGCCCTTCAGGTAGTATGCATAGTCCACATGAGGGCTGTTTGGATACTGCTTGATGAAGCGATCGGCGGCCGAGATGGCCGAGACGATAGACTCGGCATCTTTCTGCTTGTAATAGGCATAAGCGATCTCGAGCTGCGCCTGCTGCGCGTAACGGCCATAGGGGTAGCGAGATTGAAGCGATTCGAACTTCTTGATCGCCGACTCATAGTTCTCTTCGCTGAGAGTCGTCTTGGCCTCGTTAAACATCTCCTCGGCGGAAGGCATTTTTGCCTGTTTGTCGGCATCCGATACTGAACTACAGGCAGTTAACGTAAGCAGCAGGAATACGGCTAAACTATGGCGCATGACAAATCCAAAAGATAATTTGCGCGATTATAGCGTAAACCCTCACCCTCAAGCCGTGCTGCAGTTCATGATTCCCGACGACTGTGGCGGGTTGCGTCTCGACCAGGTACTTGCGAAGTTGATGCCGGAATATTCGCGCAGCCGCTTGCAGGAATGGATCAGCGGGAAACAGGTTAAAGTGGATGGCGCATTTGCGACTACCAGGCAGAAAGTCTGGGGCGGAGAAAAGCTTGAGGTGTCGCCGCAATCGCATCCCTCGGAGCAGCCGCATCTAGCCGAAGACATTGCGCTCGACATCGTCTACGAAGACGATGCCTTGCTGGTGCTCAACAAACCGGCAGGAATGGTGGTGCACCCCGGCAGCGGAAACTGGGAAGGCACCTTGCTCAACGCGTTGCTGCACCATGCGCCGCATCTGGCCGAAGTGCCGCGCGCCGGAATCGTGCACCGGCTGGACAAGGATACCAGTGGACTGCTGGTGGTAGCCAAGACGCTTACCGCGCAGACCGCGTTGGTGCGCCAGCTTGATGCGCGCAGCGTGCGGCGGGAGTACTTGGCCATGGTGCATGGTGAGATGGCGCGCGCCGGCAAGGTGGATGCGCCAGTAGGCAGGCATCCCACTCAGCGCGTCAAGATGGCGGTGGTGGAAAGCGGCAAACCGGCGGTTACGCATTATCAGGTAGAGGAAAAATTTCCCAGTTGCACGCTGTTGCGATGCAGCCTTGAAACCGGGCGCACCCACCAGATCCGCGTGCATATGGCGCATCTCAAGCATCCGCTGGTCGGGGACAGGGTGTACCAGAAAGGTCCGCAGAAATGCATTCCGCAACTGCGCGAGATATTAGGCGGTTTTCCGCGCCAGGCACTGCATGCCACGCGTCTTGCGCTGGAACATCCGGTCAGCGGTGAGCAGATGGAGTGGCATGCGTCATTACCGCCGGACATGCAGCAGTTATTGCAGCAGATACGCAAAGCAATTTCCCCGCGCCCGCAGGCGGGAGAGAGGTAGGGGAGAGGGTCTATGAACATCCTCGATCACTGCATCATCCCCGGCTGGCCCGCACCGGGAAATGTCCGGGCTTTGCAGACCACCCGCACGGGCGGCTTCAGTGCCGCACCATACGGCAGCTTCAATCTCGGCGACCATGTCGGCGATGTGCCGCTGGCTGTGGCGCGCAACCGCATGTTGCTCAACACCCTTCTGCCCAGCGAACCGGTGTGGCTGAATCAAGTGCACGGCACCGTTGTTGCCGATGCAGATATGGCTTCATGTTTGCCGCACGCCGATGCCTGCATTGCGCGACATCGCAATGCGGTGTGCGTGGTGATGACCGCCGATTGCCTGCCGGTGTTGTTGTGTGACACACAAGGCGGCGTGGTCGGTGCGGCACATGCGGGGTGGAAAGGCCTGGCGGTTGGTGTGATCGAGGCCACCGTGAGGGCGATGGATGTTGCGCCACAAAAACTGATGGCATGGCTGGGGCCGGCAATCAGCCAACAAGCGTTTGAGGTTGGCGATGAAGTGCGCGCTTTGTTTGTGGATGCCGACCCGCAAGCTGCAGCGGCATTCGTTCCCGGCCTGCCCGGCAAGTGGTTCGCCGATATCTATGTGTTGGCAAGATTGCGCCTCAATGCATTGGGCATCACAAATATCTACGGCGGCGATCATTGCACCTATCGCGAGTCAGAACGATTCTTTTCCTACCGCCGCAACGGCGTGACCGGACGCATGGGGACTTTCATCTGGCTTGGATAGCCAGAAGAGGATCATTCTCCTTTGGTATAATCCGCGCCCTTGTTTTCTGAATGGCCCCCATGACCGTATTAATGTGGATTGTCGCCTCCAGTTTCATCGGCGGCGTGCTGAGCGTGGCGTTCGCCGCGCTGTTCGCGCTGAACGCCCGCGCGCATTGGGTGAATGCGCTGGTCAGTTATGCCATTGGCGCGTTGCTTGGCGCGGTGTTCCTGGACATCCTGCCTGAGGCGATGGAGCTGGGCAGCAGTGCGGCGGCGGTAAGCGCTACGGTGCTGGTCGGCATTTTGCTGTTCTTTACGCTGGAGAAATTGCTGTTGTGGCGGCATTGCCACCATGACCATTGCGAAGTGCATGAGCCGCACGAGCTTGACGCTAACCGGCGCAGCGGTTTGATGATCATGATCGGCGACACCTTTCACAACTTCGTCGATGGCATCATCATCGCTGCTGCATTCCTGACCGACGTGAATCTGGGCATCGTCACCGCACTGGCGATCATTGCGCACGAGATTCCGCAGGAGGTCGGCGACTTCATGATCCTGTTGCATTCCGGCTATACCAAGTATCAAGCGTTGATGCTTAACCTGGTTTCCAGCCTGGCCACGCTGGTTGGCGGGGTGCTGGCTTATTTCGCTTTGCAGTCCCTGCAGAGTCATATTTCGACGCTGCTGGCGCTGGCTGCGGCGAGCATGATCTATGTGGCGGTGGCCGATCTGATCCCCGGCCTGCACAAGCGCATCGAGATGAAAGATACCGTACAGCAGGTGTTGCTGATCGTGGCGGGAGTGGGCTCGATATTTCTGGTTAATCTTGCAGTTGGGGTATGAGAGATGAAGCTTTGTAATGAATGATACCTCACCGAAAAAAATCGGTTTCGTCTCGCTCGGCTGTCCGAAAGCGACTGTGGACTCCGAACATATCCTCACGCGCCTGCGTGCTGAAGGATATTTGATTTCCGCCAGCTATCAAGATGCCGATCTGGTGGTAGTTAATACCTGCGGGTTCATCGACAGCGCTGTGGAAGAGTCGCTGGACGCGATCGGCGAGGCGCTGGCCGAGAATGGCAAGGTGATCGTCACAGGTTGCCTGGGTGCGAAGGGCGATGTCGTGAAGAATGCGCATCCCAGTGTGCTGGCAGTCACCGGGCCGCATGCGACCGACGCGGTGATGGAAGCGGTGCATGCGCATCTGCCGAAATTGCATGACCCCTACACCGACCTCGTTCCGCCGCAGGGCATACGCCTGACGCCCAAACATTTTGCCTACGTGAAGATTTCCGAAGGCTGCAACCATCGCTGCACTTTTTGCATAATTCCCAGCTTGCGCGGCGACTTGGTCAGCCGCCCAGTCGGCGAGGTGATGGAAGAAGCGCGCAAACTGGTCGATTCAGGCGTGAAGGAATTGCTGGTGATCTCGCAGGACACGTCGGCTTACGGTGTGGATGTGAAATACCGCACCGGATTCTGGGGCGGCAGGCCGCTCAAGACGCGCATGACCGAACTGGCCGCCGCGCTCGGGGAATTGGGCGTTTGGGTGCGGCTGCATTACGTCTATCCATATCCGCATGTGGATGAAGTGATCCCGCTGATGGCGCAGGGCAAGGTTCTTCCCTATCTGGATATCCCATTCCAGCATGCCAACCAGCGTATATTGAAACTGATGAGGCGCCCCGGCAACAGCGACAACGTGTTGCAACGCATCAAGCAATGGCGTGAACTCTGCCCTGAGCTGACGCTGCGCAGCACCTTCATCGCCGGCTTTCCGGGAGAGACCGAAGAAGAATTTGAGGAACTGCTCGACTTTATCGAAGAGGCGCAATTGGATCGGGTCGGCGCCTTTGCTTATTCGCCGGTAGAGGGCGCAAAGGCCAACGAGTTGCCCGGCCACATCCCGCCCGAAGTGCAGCAGGAGCGCCTGGCTCGCTTGATGATGCTACAGGAGGAGATCAGCGCAGAGCGCCTCAAGCGCAAGGTCGGCAAGACCATCACCGTGCTGGTCGACGAGGTGGACGAAGAGGGAGCGATCGCGCGCAGCTCGGCGGATGCGCCGGAGATCGATGGCCTGGTGTATATCGAAAACGGGCAGAAATTGAACGTCGGCGATCTTGTCGTAGTGACAGTCACAGATTCGGATGAGCATGATCTGTGGGCGGATATATAGGTTTCCCAACGATATGCGGTTGCCCGTGCAGTGGAGTCATTGAAGCGCGATGAATGACACTCCCTGTTTATCCTGCGGTGCATGCTGTGCCAGTTTCCGCGTTTCATTCTACTGGGCCGAAGCCGACGATGCGGGAGGGGGTTGTGTGCCCGCAAGGTTGACCGAACAGGTGAATGCGCACCTGCGCTGCATGGCCGGTACACAGGGAAAATCGCCGCGCTGTGTTGCGCTGCGCGGCGAAGTGGGCAAGCAGGTGTCTTGCGCCATTTATGAGCGGCGTCCGTCTCCCTGCCGCGAGTTCGATCTCTTGCATGAAGACGGCTCTCCCAATCCGCGCTGCCAGCGTTTGCGTGCAACGCTCAACGCGCAATCCGCATCTTCAGGCGGCCAACCGCAGCTTGCATGATCTCTGAAATCGCTATAGTCTCTTTGTGTGTCAACCACGGAAAAGGTGTCCATCATGGTCAAGCCATCCGAAACCGAAAAAGTCTCCTGCGATATTTGCCGCAAAGAAGTTCCCCTGTCCGAAGCGATGATCCCGGAGGCCGAGGATTATGTCGCGCATTTTTGCGGTCTAGATTGCTACAAGCAGTGGAAGCAGCAGAGCGAACGCGCAAAAAAACAGGCAGACAAAACCAGGAAATAGATTGGCTGCCTTGCATCAATTTGATGTCGAGGGGGCGTTGAAAAATTCCACAGCCTCCACCTCCAGCCTTGTGCGCTTCATCGGCGGCAGGCTCTGCCAGATGCGCTTGCCGTAATGCTTGGTGATGATGCGGGGATCGCAGATCATCAGCACGCCGCGGTCGGTCTCGTCGCGGATCAGCCTGCCTGCACCCTGCTTGAGCGTGATGATGGCGCGCGGCAACTGGTATTCCATGAACGCGTTGTGTCCCATTTTGTTGAGTTGCGCGATACGTGCCGCCAGCACCGGATCGTCGGGCGGCGCGAACGGCAATTTGTCGATGATTACCAATGACAGCGCTTCCCCGCGCACGTCCACGCCCTCCCAGAACGACTGGCTACCCAACAGCACCGCGTTGCCGTGATCGCGGAAGCGCGTCAGCAGCTCGCTTCGCGAACCTTCGCCTTGCAGCATCAACGGGTAGGTGAGTCCCTTGCGATCGAATTCCGCGACCAGAAAATCGTAGGCGCGCTGCATCGCGCGTAGGCTGGTGAACAGAAAGAATGCGCGTCCCCTGCTGGCTTCGACCAAAGGCAGTGCGGCTTGCACCACCGCTTCGGTATAACCCTCGCTGTTCGGCTCCGGAAGTCCGGTAGGCACATACAGCAATGCCTGTTCGGCGTAATTGAACGGGCTGTCCAAGCAGGCGGTCTTGGCATCGAGCAGCCCCATCTCGTGCTGGTAGAGCGAGAAATTCTGCTTCACCGCCAGCGTCGCGGAGGTGAATATCCACGCGCGCGCACTGCCGCTTATCTGTTTCGCGAAAATCTCGGCGATGGATAAGGGAGTGGTGTTGAGTTGCAAGGAGTGATGGAAGACTTCCAGCCAGCGCACATGATCTTCTGTATCGCTGTCGGACTGCCAGTGCTTGAGTTGCTGGGTGAGCGCCTGCGCCCGCTGCCAGCAATTCTCCAACCCCTCGCTGCGCTCTGCCTGCTTTTCAAGAAAACCGGAAAGCTGAGCCAGTTTCTCGCCCAATGTCTTTAGAGCAGGCGAGAACTCCTTGAAATCCTCCGTCGCGATAGCAGGTAACCTGCCTTCCTTCTTGAATACCAACCTAAGATCGCGCGCGGCCTTGTCCAGTTCATCGCAGGCCTTGGGTAGAGGCGCGAAATCCTTGGCGGCAGCCGCTGTCTCGATTCGCGTGTCGCGCGCGAGATCGAGCAGCAGCGTGGTGGACAGGCTCTCGCCGAAAAATAAACTCGCGGTCTCCGGCAACTGGTGCGCCTCGTCGAAGATCACCGTGTTGCACGCCGGCAGCAGTTCCGCCACTCCTTCGTCGCGCAGCATCACGTCGGCGAAAAACAGATGATGGTTCACCACCACGATGTCCGCCTTCATTGCCTCGGTGCGCGCCTTAAGTACAAAGCATTCCTTGTGGTTGGGACATTCCTGGCCGAGGCAGTTGTCGCGTGTTGAGGTGACGTTGAACCAGATCGGCGCGTTCTCCGGTACGTCGGACAACCCGCCCTTGTCGCCCGAGTCGCTGACCTTGGCGTAACTCTTGATCTTGCCCAGATGCTTGATGTCCTCGCGCGTCTTGAATAGGCCATCCGATTCCATGCGTGCCAAATGGTAGTGACACACGTAGTTCGCGCGCCCCTTGAGCAATGCCACCGACACCGGTGCTTTCAGCGCGTCGCGCACCATAGGCAAATCTTTCTGGAACAATTGGTCTTGCAGGTTCTTCGTGCCGGTCGAGATGATTACTTTCCCGCCCGCCAAGAGAGCTGGCACCAGATAGGCGAAGGTCTTGCCAGTTTTTGCTATCTTTTATGAATTGGTTGACATAAGATTTTTCTTCAGTAGCATTTTACAAATGACAAAAGTAAGCAAAAGGGTTGCTTCATGGGAAAACGTTATAAGCCCCCGGTAACACTTTCTACCGGAGAAGCACGAACTGAAGTTGCCCCGCGCGACGGGCTTCCTGAGTTCCGGAGATTTATAGATATAGGGAAAGAAAAGGGCGACGGTCGAAAAAGCCTCACAAGACTCTTTCTTGCTCCGCCAACTCCAGAGGATGTGGCTGACACTACCTCCTTGAAAAAACAGTGGGGGCAAAGCCTTCACGTAATTGGTGCAAGAATGCCATTCTCGCACCCTGGATTCAAATTTAGGGCAACGCTCTACGAGCACTGTCGGGAAAAGAACTTTGGCGAAGAATTAGCAAGAGACATAGCCAGACTTGCCATTGCTTATTTCCAAGGGGCGGAAGTAACTGGCGATACAGTCGGCGATAAGACCAGAGGGGTTCGAACCCTAGTAGACTTCATGGCTACCCAATTCAGCGACCCGGCATCCGTAAGTCTAAGCGACCTGGACAAGCAATTCTGGGTGGCCTTCCGCGATAAGCAAGAAGAGTGCAATTCAAGGAGTGCGACAAAGGAGTTTTGGAGCGCAGCAGGGATCTTCAAAAGCCATCCAATCACAGCCCATGATGGCTGGCTATCAAAATTAAAGTTGGGAAGTCAAGCGGACCAGCCAGCACAACTGTTCGACGCAAATTACTCCGATGCAGTCATGTACCAGATTCTGGCGCTCTGCCTAGAGGGCTTCGAGCGACGTATTGGATACCTGAAGCGATATGAAACGCTGACCGACTCGGACATGCCGGCAGATTGGCTTTATCCCGGACGGGAAAAAAATAAGCAATTTGACGAGGAGTACGCCCTAATTTCGGATTGGCTCAGCGATTCAGAGCGCGGGTATGAAATACTGATTGATCATTTCATTCTTCACCACAAAGCAGGGCTGATAGTTAGAAAAAGGAAATATGGATCCTTAGAGGGCGGTATAGCAACAATGATGCGCCGATGGAACCGCAGAAGCACTTTTCATGACAAGGCTCAAGCTTTTTTTAGGACTACGGCACAGTGGCATGGTTTCACCTATGAAACTGGATGTAGTGCCAACCTATTAAGCTTTTATGTAAAAAAGAAAACTCCAATCGAGAATAATCACATCATAGACCAGATCGGGTGGTGCTTGGCAAACCTCATCATGATTCAGACGGGGGTAAACAAAGAGGTTGTGTTGAGCATGCCGTCACTGCAAGAAGATGGCCGATCCATCCTCACGCGTGAAAATACGCTGTTCGAGGCGAAGGACGGGGACCCTGCAGAAATTGAGGTGTACGGATGGAAGGAGAGGACGGGCACAAAGAGAAGAACCATCTATCCATTGCCCATAGTCAAAGATTCGACTTTGCACCGGATGCTCTTGGATTATGAGCGGTATGTCAAAGTCAGTCAGGAGGGACCATTCTTTGAATTCTCCAAGAAGTTTAAGGTGCGTTGGGGTGTTGCAGGAACCGAGCGATTTGAACGCTTATACCCGATTCACGATAACGACGGCAAACTACTGACGTCGGTCCATACTCCAAAGTTTCGCAAGGTGTTCGCTTCTGCGAGCTTGCTGGACGCCATTAAAGGCGCCCAGAACGCCAATGACCTTGCCGAGAAGGTGCGCGAGGCTTTGCGTCACGGGAATCTAGATACTACCCTCTCGAACTATATATTGAGGACTGGCGCCGGTCGCGATGTTATGGACGTAGCCATAGCCACCATCACCAGCGAAAAGCTGGCGGAATCTCTGCGATTCAAAGGCCAGATCGATCTGGCACACAAGCAAACTGGCAAGAAGGTATGGTTATGCGAATGCGAGGATCCCACCAACCCAAGTCATGGCGTCGCGATTGCTGAAGAATGCAGACACTACGATTTGTGTCTTGGCTGCGAACGTTCCGTAGTGACAAGCTTCCACTTGCCATATATTTGTGCCCGAATAGTTCAGTACGAAGAAGAACGACGAAACGACCCCCGAATCTGGCCGGCCACGTTTGAAGATCGCTGGATGATCGCACAGGACGCGCTGGAGCAATACATGGCCAAGGATACGAAGAACGGGCAACAGTTAGTCGAAAAGGCACGGCAAATGGCACGAAGCGGGGCAATCTCATTGCCACCCATCATCAAGAGCAATAGGGTCTAAGTAACTATGGACACCAAATTGGCAACTGCCATCGACTCTCATCTTGACATGGCGCAGCGGGCAGAAGACCTTGCTAAGGCGCAATGGACACTACTGGAAGATCTTGAGCGACGATATACGGGGAGAAAAGTAAAAAATTTGAACTCCAAATTCGAGGATGCCCAGTGGCTCTCTATTCTGGACTCGCGTAATGAAATTGTCATCAACTGGCCTAATTACTTCGACGCAGAGTGCGCTGCGTTTGAAATCTATTGCAGGGTAGTTTTTTTCGAGCTTGCAGCGAATCGTAGTCTGGCGTTTAACACCCTTAAAGGGTACTTCTTCGCCTTTATCGGCACCATTGGGGAAATCATCAAGAGCAACCGTCTCCTGGCGGGACGTAGGGGCGCCAATTACCTCGGGCTTAGCCAACTAACGGACGAAGACATCTTGGTGGCAGTCGATGCTGTGGTGGCCAGATCTAGGTCTTTAGATTCCCTTTTAAACACTTTATTAAAACTCTCAGGTTTTTACGAGGCGGGGCGCCACGTCGCGAAACAAATACCAGACTTTGAGATCAGGGGTCAATTACCGTGGATCAAGGCTGGAATCAAAATGGAGGCTTGGGTAAAGCAACGAGCCTCGGATTTGGGCGAAGTTCTTAACGGTGTGCAGGGATATAAAGCTATCGCGGCCGAAACCTCGCAGCCGCTCATTGAGTGGTCTCTACATCTTGTGCTCGAACTTGGGAAGCACTTAGAAGGGATGGCTCCTTTAGTGAACAGCTTTGCGCAGGATAAGCCGTACAAAGGACCGCGTGCGAATGATCTTCTGAAGAAGTATGGTCCGATCTTCAGCCCGATCGGACCTCTCCCAGATCTTGAACGCTACCAGGGAAGTGGAGGGTCGAGGCACTGGCAAAGACGGCTCGCAGTTTTTCGCTGGTTGCGCAAGCTCCTGTATTTGGCACGCGGTGCTTGCGTTAACGTCATTCTCTTTACCACCGGCCTGCGCAATATTGATGTCTGCAGACTGAAAGTGGATTGTTGCAAGCCAAGTGGCCGAATCGATATGTTGTATTACCTGGAAGCTGTCATTAGAAAAACCAGCAACAGCATTCTCCTTCCCGTTCCTTTGCAGACATTAAAAGCAATCCAGCTGCTTACCGCCATTAAGTTTACGGACAACGATTTCCTGATCGATGGTGAACAGTTTGCATCAGGCAAATACAACAAACACATAAGCGATGATGGCAAGCGTCTCTTAGAGAATAGGATGAATCTACTCCTGAGAAACTTTGCGCGCCATTTCGATATCGCATTTGTCGATCCGGACAATGATGAAGAATACAGCGCCCACAACTACCGCTCGACGGTAGCTGGGTGGCTGGACGCACACTCGAATCTCAGTGTTCTTCTGGTGCGACGACTATTCGCCCACAGCAATGACCTGATGCCCTCCGTATATCTCAGAAACAATCCCACGTATATTGCTGAGCGTATTGCGCAGAATAATCAAATTGCAAAACATAAGGCTCAGATGATGGCCTTCGCTGCCTCTGAAGGACGGTTGGCAGGCATTAAAGGCGAGCAGCTGGTAAGGGGTTTTCAGTCCCATGTAAGGAGACTGCAACAAGACCCCAAGCGTAGCCACTCATTGACAGACACCGAACTTGTATCCACATTCTCCGAACTGATAGAGAATCGGATCCGCAATGGCAGTATGTGCGGCTTTTTAACGACTTTTGGCGTACTGTGTGCACGCAATCCATTTGATAGCGCGCAACCACCGTGCGCAAAACACTCGCACCGCGATAAGATGGCGGATATAGCAGATGAGGTACTTGCCCATATCAATGATGTCGATCCGGCGAATTGCGTTGGAACATCGTGCGACCAGGCCATGGTCGGACCATGGTCGAAAACATTGCGGGATTCCGTGATCTGGTATGCAAAGTTGTTCCAAGGCCAAGTTGGTCAGGAAATAAGTAACAATGATCTGAAGGAGCACGCCAGGTCATTCATCAAACAGTACGCTGGCGCGATGCGCAAGGTGTTTCGGATTGACGTAAGTCCAGACGGCACCGTGACAGAAAACGTTGATCCGAAGCGCAAAGTGATCCCGATTCACATTGCGCAGGTTAGCAACGTACGGCATAAGGACGATTTCACATGAAGGACGGGAAGCGCACGCATCAGGAGCGCCTGTCCGCCTTGCGCGAGGTGTTTGGCCGCCGCAAGGAGCTGGCACGCAGCTCGGGGAAAAAGCATGACGTGTCGATTACCAAAATCTGCAATGATGCGGATGTCGACAAGACCTACCTGTTTGGTCACCGACTTCAAGAGGGAGACAAGTTCCGCGATGCCTACCTCAAACTGCGTGACGACATCCTCAGGTTCCAGAAAGACTTGGAGAAGGGGCTGGAGAAAACCGAGGACAGGAAGGCCGCAGAGGACTGGGAGAAAAAGTACAATGCACTTCTGTGTAGTGTAGGACCATTGCAGCAGGAACGGGTCTACCTAAAAGCCCAATCCACCATCGATATGGAAGAAGCAGACCGGAAGCGGGATCGGGAGACTGAGTTGCATGCGATGGTCGTGAAGTTGAAAAATGACCTCGCCAATACACCCAAGGTGACCAATCTCGCTGGGGGCTTTGCGGACCGCATACAAGCCAACGTCGTCTCTCCCGATGCCTTTAGAGTGGTCGGTGGGAAGTATCGGATCGGGTCCCTCAAGCAAGAGGAAGCCGCGTGGGCTGCTGCGTACCAAAAGCTGGAAGAACTGCTCTCGCGTAAGCTAAAGATGCGCCTATACGTCCTCGTTGGCCTGCCGTGCTCAGGCAAGAGCACATGGGCGCAGGTGGCGACGCTGCGGATGGACCGGCACCCAGTCATCTGGGATGCGACGAACCTCACCAGCGTGGATCGTCACCGCCTTGTCGCCACGCTGGGCCGCTTCAAAGATTTGCCGAAGACCTGCGTGTATTTCCAAACCGATATGGAAGTCATCCGCGAGCGAAATCGTACGCTGCGGACCGCCGACAAGCGCATGAGTGACGATGAATTAACCCGGATGCGGGACAATTTGCAGAAGCCCGATCCGTACGAGGAAGACTGGATCGAGGAATTGATGGTCGTAAGGTATCCCCATGGATAAAACCGAACACGGCAGGACGCTTGCGAAGAAGCTGCGACTTCAAGAATCGATCAATAAGGAAAGCAATACCGACCAGCGTTGCGTGGGCGTCGCATTGGGAGGCCATAGAATTGTTCATTGACTTCATCTGGTGTCCGAACGATCCAGTGCCGGTGCCGTTGATTGATGGACTGCACCTGCACCACCACCTGTCCGAGTTTCTCGCCGCGCGTTATTACCAACCACGTTGGATCCGAAACAACATGACACCGGTCACCGGGGGATCGTTGAGGCAGATTGCGTATGACGTCAAGACCGTTCTGGAGTCGATTGCATTCAATAAGCTCGAATATGCGGACGTCACCTACGAACAAATCAGAAAGATCCTCGAAGCGCAGCTGGAAAGCGCGACGCCGGAAACTTTTAATATCCGCCATACCAGAGTACGAGATTTCTATGACTATCTCCTGCGGGTTGGCGTGAAAACCAATGCTTACTTCCCTGCTCAGACAGTCCAAACTAGATACATGAACCAGGACGACAACTTCCTGAGCCATACCAGCTTCAAGGACGGAAAGACCTATGTGCATGACGATGGACACAAGCGGACGAACACGAAGGAGGACTACAGGAATGAGATTATCAGCATGGCCACTTACGGAAAACTCTATCGGGCACTTGCTGAAATTGATCCCGTTTATGCGGTGGTCGCCCAAGTCATGATGCAGACTTACCTGCGTATTGCAGACGTATGTGAAATGCCATTGCACAAAAACTGCTACAACACTTACCTGCCAGCTTGGCCAGAATTTGAGCGCAGTGGCAAGGAGACGTTGAAATACTCTTGCGTGACCAAACGCAGCAAGCACATCACAATCGACATTTACCCGGACACCGTGAAAGCAATCTATACGGACTACATCCAACCCTATTACCGAGAAAGGAAGGAATTGTTTGAATCCAAGTACATGAAACGGAAAAATGCTTCGTTGGAGTTTGGAAACATCCGCGATCGCGGACGCCGTAGCTGTTCGGAGGACATTCTGTGGCTAACCTCGACAGGGGTCCCTTTGAAGCCCTACATGATTGAGGAAGCCTTCCGCGAAACTGGGCTAGGGGTCAATCCGCACATGTTGAGGCACTCTGGCCCAACGCATACGCTCTACTACTATTGTAAGTTGCACGGTATTGAGCCGGATGTGCGGATGGCCGCCGTGTTCCATGAGGTGCTCAAGGATCAGCTTGGACACGCTGATATCGAGACGACGCGCATGTACATTAGGACGCTCATCAGGTTGAGGGCGAGAAAGACGATGCCATTCGTCCTTCCTGGCAACAAGGGTGAGATTGACAAGAGACTACCAAAGGTCGTCAAGGAAGCAATCGACCGACACATGGTGGAGTTCTTCGAATACCGCGCTCAGTCGGCCGATGCGATTACCAATCAGGCTGAACAATGTCCGATAACACGCTAAGTACGGAAGGGAAAATCCGTATAATCAAACGCTACATTCGGGGCGGCACTCCAGAAATGCCTTGCAGTACACTATGATGTCATATTGCTGGTTTCTGATTTCAGAATTTGCGAAGGACGAGATATCTTCCGAGAGTTGACGTCGCCGTCACACCAGCATTGCTGGGATCAATACTTGCACTCCCATGAGCTGTATGACCCGCTTCATGTTATATGCTAGAACATGCAAACTCATCTCTATAGATTCGGCACGAATTATCCGCGAACTTTAACCCGCGTTGTTCCAATTAGCGCAGCCTAATCGGAGGTATAAAATTCGTGCGATTACGCAACGCTAATCGCACCTACGACCCTGAACGCATCAAAAATTACTTCCAGAGTCTGCGTGTGAAATGTGCCGCATGATTCACGGATAAAAGTAGCCGGATCAATAGTATTGACCCGGTTGAGTGTCCTGGTCAGGAAGTGCCGGGTACCCAACCAGAACTTGATCTTTCCGAACGGATGTTCCACCTTCTGTCGGCGAAGTTTCATAGCCATCTAGTGGCGCTTTATGGTGTCGCCTACATGAAAAATTTCACGGCTTCATTCAGTTCGCGTGTGCGCCGGAACGGCGGCAAGCTCTGCCAGATGCGCTTGCCGTAATGTTTGGACAACAGGCGCGGGTCGCAGATCATCAGCACGCCTCTATCCGTTTCATCGCGAATCAAACGTCCTGCACCCTGCTTGAGATTGATTACCGTGCGCGGCAACTGGAATTCCATGAAGGCGTTGCGCCCCTGCTTGTTGAGTTGCGCGATGCGTGCGGCGAGCACCGGGTCGTCCGGATGCGCGAACGGCAGCTTGTCTATCACCACCAGCGACAGCGCCTCGCCGCGCACGTCCACGCCTTCCCAGAACGACTGGCTGCCGAGCAGTACCGCGTTGCCATGTTCGCGGAAGCGGCTCAACAATTCGTTGCGCGAGCCTTCGCCTTGCTGCATGAGTGGATAGGAGAACCCTTTGCGATCAAACTCGGCGGTAAGTATTTCGTGCGCGCGCTGCATAGCACGCAAGCTCGTGAACAGCAGGAACGCGCGACCCTTGCTGGCTTCGATCAAGGGTAGTGCGGCCTGCACCACGGCCTCGGTATAACCGGAACTGTTAGGCTCTGGCATCTCCTGCGGCACATAAAGCAGCGCCTGTTCCTGGTAATTGAACGGGCTGTCCCAGCACGCGGTGCGCGCTTCGAGCAAACCCATCTCGGATTGATAATGCGAGAAATTCTGCTTCACCGAGAGCGTGGCGGAAGTGAATATCCACGCGCGCTGATGTCCGCCGATTTGCCTGGCGAAAATTTCCGCAATCGACAGGGGCGTGGTATTGAGTTGCACCGAATGATGGAAAACCTCGAGCCAGTGTACGAAACCTTCCTGTTCCTTGTCGCCCCATTGCTTAATTTTCTGCAGCAGCTCCACGCCGCGCTGCCAGCATTTCTCCAGCCCTTCGCTGCGCTGCGCCTGGCTTTCCAGCAGGCCGTTGAGATTGGCAAGTTTTTCGCACACGGTGCGCAATGTTGTGGAAAAGCCGCTGAGTTCGTTGGTGGCATGCGCAGGCATACGTCCATCGCCCTGTTTGAACACCAGCCGCAGGTCGCGCGCGGCCTTGTCCAGCGCGTCGGTGGCGGTGGGTAGCGCCGAGAAATCCTTGGCTGAGGTCACGCCCTCTAGCCGCGCATCGCGCGCCAGGTCCATCAGTTGCGAAGTCGAGATGCTGTCGCCGAAGAAAAGGCTCGCGGTTTCTGGCAACTGGTGCGCCTCGTCGAAGATCACAGTATTGCAGGCGGGAAGCAACTCCGCCACGCCTTCGTCGCGCAACATCACGTCGGCGAAGAACAAATGATGGTTCACCACCACCACGTCAGCCTCCATTGCCTCCTTGCGCGCCTTGAGTACGAAGCATTCCTTATGCTGCGGGCATTCCTGCCCGAGGCAGTTGTCACGCGTCGAAGTCACCTGCATCCACACCGGCGCGTTCTCCGGAACATCGGCCAGGCCGCTCCTGTCGCCGCTATTCGTGACCTTGGCGTATTGGGCGATTTTCGCCAGATACTTTACGTCCTCGCGCGTGGCAAAACGTCCGTCGGACTGCGCACGTTCCAGATGGTAGTGGCACACATAATTTGCGCGCCCTTTGAGCAAGGCTACAGTAACCGGAACTTTCAGGGCATCGCGCACGGTTGGCAGATCTTTCTGGAACAACTGGTCCTGCAAATTTTTTGTGCCGGTGGAAACGATCACCTTGCCGCCCGCAAGCAGCGCGGGTGCAAGATAGGCAAATGTCTTGCCAAGTCCGGTGCCCGCTTCTACGATGAGCTGGCCATTAACATTGATAGCATCGGCTATCGCCAGTGCCATTTCTACCTGTTGTGGACGCGTGCGAAAGCTCTCGATGTGTGCAGCAAGGGCGCCATCGGTGGCGAAAAGGGAGATTAGCCGTTCAGCGGTAAGCAAAGTGGTTCAGTAGCTGAGAATTCCAGATGTGGGTGATCGTAGTGCGGATGAGATTTTACGCGAGGTGCATGGAATGGGTCGAAATTTTGATGCTTTGTCGTGTTCCAGCATCAAATGGGACCTACGACATTCCTGTTACCAGACTCATACGAACTGGCGGGTTGATCGAGAATCGAACTAATGCCGTTTAGCGATGTGAAGCATACATCTCGCTGCTCTATGCTTAAGTCCGTTTTTGCCCGACATCCTGTCTTGGCAAGTCCTCGGCCTTTGCGGAAGTCAGGGGCGGGCTATCGAAATGTCTGCTCTGCGAAGCTAAGCTGACGTTGCGGGTGTTGCGCCTTACTTCCGCGCCGATCCAATTGCAGACCAAATAATTTTTCCGGAAAAGATCCTGTCGCAACGTCCGCTATGTAAACCACGGATGCGTACTATCGACACATTGCAGCCATCCGCTTTATGCAAGAGCAGACCGCTGGCCAGGTGCCGAACTTGATATAAATTTAGAGATAATCGAACAAATAATTTTTTTCAAAAACGAATGTAATTACATCCGGCTGTTAAAAAGTACTCAGCAAAGCTGATATATAATGTGTTTTAGAGGTATTTGCCGGTGATGAAGCACGGCAAATTTGTTTGTAGATGTATGTACTGGTCACGAGGGTTCGCCTAGCCCAGATAAGGGACCTGCGCGGGCCGGTCTTAATGCATTTGGTTGCCGCAACTTTATATTTCTTAAAAGGACGCTTAGTTTGGGAACAACTGAACTTAACCTGCTCGCAGGATGGATAGGCATGCTCGGCGGGGTACTTTCCGGCGCTCTGATTGGTTTGTTCTTCCATAAAGAAGAGTGGATGGGAGGCTATGCTTCCTTTCGCCGTCGTTTGACACGGTTAGGCCACATATCTTTTTTTGGGCTCGGATTTGTCAACCTGCTATTCGGCCTAACCGCAAATACTATCCATCTTCCAATAACAAACACCACAATCTCTTCTGTCTGCTTTCTTGTCGGCGCAATATCGATGCCGATATCTTGTTTTCTTACGGCTTGGCGACAATATTTCAGGCATCTTTTCCCGATTCCGGTAGCAAGCGTCCTGTTCGGTATTATCAGCCTGTTGGTCGGCTGGCCATAGGATGAAGCTTGGCCTGATTGCTATGAGCGGGGTTCGCGCTCACAACAAGGAGTTGACCGAACTGGGTCTGACTCTTCCTGGCTTCGTAGAACGCAGTAAGGTCATTGCATCTCTCCCAAGTTTGGGGCTGCTTACACTTGCAGGCATGACCCCGGCGCAAGTCGATATTAAATACATCGAGGTGTCTGACATTAACGCTCTAACTGATCTTCCGGGAGACTTCGATGTCGTGGCGATATCAAGTTTCAGCGCACAAATCGGTGAAGCCTACAGGCTTGCAGACCGCTATCGCGCAATTGGTACCAAGGTGGTACTTGGCGGCCTGCACGTTACGCTTGTGCCGGACGAGGCGAGGCAGTACGCCGATAGTATCGTCATCGGCGAAGGTGAAACGTCATGGCCGACGCTTATGGCAGACTTGCTGCGGGGCGAGTTGAAGCCGATTTACGACTCGCGAAATAAGAGCTTCAATCTTGCGGATTCTCCGATGCCACGCTTCGACCTTCTCGACATCGCTCGCTATAACCGGCTAACAGTACAAACCCAACGTGGGTGTCCATTCAGATGCGAATTCTGCGCTGCATCGATACGAATTAGTCCGACCTATAAGCTCAAACCGGTAGATAAGGTTATCGCAGAAATCCGCCGCGTTAAGGAGTTTTGGCCGCACCCGTTTATCGAGTTTGCTGATGACAATTCTTTCGTGAACAAGAAGCACTCAAAGCTCCTGCTGCGTGCGCTTGCCAAGGAAAAGATACGGTGGTTTACCGAAACTGACTTGTCGGTAGCAGAAGACGAAGAGTTGTTAGCGCTCATGCGGGACAGTGGTTGTGCACAAGTGTTGATTGGCTTAGAAAGCCCATCTTCTGATGGACTGGACGGTCTGGAGAAAATGAGCAACTGGAAAGCCAAGCAAGTGGCTCGATATATGCAAGCCATCAATCGGATTCAGGATCACGGGGTCACCGTCAACGGCTGTTTCGTTCTCGGGTTGGACGGAACAGGCCCTGAAAGTTTCGACAACGTTTGGAAGTTCGTTCGTGACAGCAATCTTTTTGAAGTACAAATCACCATTCAAACAGCCTTCCCCGGCACTCCACTCTACGAAAGGCTAAGGAACGAAGGCCGCATCTTGAAAGAAAATGCCTGGGAGCTGTGCACGCTGTTTGATGTCAATTTCACCCCAGCCAACATGACGGTATCCGAGTTAGAATCGGGCTTCAGAGAGCTTGGGACAAAGCTCTACAATGCAGACTTCACCCGTGAGCGCCGGGAGAAATTCTTCAGGCGCTTACATAACCAGCAACGTCGTAATCAACATGACAAAGGGAGGTAAGCAAATGTACGGGAATTGGATCAAGCCGATGTTCATCGTCGCCGCTATATATGATGCTGTATTTGGTGTCGCTTTCTTATTATTCTCGGGTGCTATCTTTCAATGGTTCGGCGTCGAGCCGCCCAACCATCCGGCGTATGTGCAGTTCCCTGCTCTGCTGTTACTCATTTTCGCTGCCATGTTTTTCCGAATCTCAAGCAATCCCGCCGGGAATCGCGAACTGATTTTGTACGGTGTCGCCCTCAAGGTTTCCTATACCGGATTAACGTTCTGGCACCTTGTTTTTGGGAGCGTACCTTTCATGTGGCTACCTTGGGCATGGACGGATTGTGTTTTTCTCGTTCTGTTCCTGATCGCATGGAAGAATATTGGCTCAAAGCTGCAGCCCCAATAATGATGATGCGACTTTCTGGTGGCGATCTATGTCAACACTACAGACGATACAAAAACTAATTGCCGCCAAGTTTGATCTGAGTGCAACGGAACTAGAACCTAGGCTTCCTCTAGAAGAGCTTGGGATTGATTCCTTGGCTATTACCGAGCTAATGTTCAATCTTGAAGACGAGTTCAAGATAAAGATTCCTTACGAGCCGGTCGAGATAAAATCGCTACAAGATATCGTTAACATCGTCGATCGTCTGATCCATGAGCAGCACGGCAATACCTGATGAAGGGGAAGGTGCTGTGAGACGTGTGGTGGTTTCGGGTTTGGGAATCGTATCTCCTCTGGGAAACAACCCGGAGACTTTCTTCAGCAATCTCATGGCTGGGCGTTCAGGGATATCAAGAATCCAATCGGAGTTTGCCGACAAACTGTCAGTCCGATGTGCAGGCCAGGTCACTTTTGATCCTTCCGTGTATTTCACGAAACAAAAACTGGCAGTACTAGACAGATTTAGTCAGTTTGCCTTGGTGGCAGCATCTCAGGCGATGACAGACGCTCGCATCAGGATAGACGAGACAAACAACAGGCGTATCGGTGTAAGTTTCGGGACAGGGGTAGGCGGGGTTGCCACGATCGAAGAAGGCTATCGCGAACTATTCGAACGCGATCCCATCCGAGTCAAACCAGCTACCGTATTGATGGCCATGCATAACGCGGCTGCTTCACAGATATCAATCGACTATGGATTGAAAGGCCCCAACCTGACTTTTTCGACAGCCTGCTCCTCGTCGGCACTAGCCATTGGGGAAGCATATCGCATGATCAAGCATGGCTATGCTGACGTTATGCTGGCGGGAGGCTCGGAAGCGCTGCTGACGTACGGGTCCATCAAGGCGTGGGAGGCACTTCGGGCACTAGCGGTTGAGGATGCCGAAGATCCTTCTGCCTCCTGCAAACCCTTCTCCAGAAACAGGTCGGGCCTTGTCCTTGGCGAAGGTGCGGCGGTGCTTATTCTTGAAGAAGCAGGCATGGCAACCATGCGTGGTGCCAAAATCTACGGCGAACTTGTTGGTTATAGTTGCTCTAACGACGCCTCCCATATCACCAAGCCCTCGACAGAGGGGCAAAGCTGGGCAATTTCTATGGCGCTTGAAGACGCAGGAGTCTCCCCAGCCCAGATCGGTTACATCAATGCTCATGGCACCGCTACACCAATCGGCGATCAGGTTGAGACCAATGCCATCAAGCAAATCTTTGGTGAGGCCGCCTACAGTATTCCTATCAGCTCAACCAAATCGATGCACGGCCACATGATGGGTGCAACGGGTGCTGTGGAGTTTATAGTCGCCCTTCTTGCGATGGCCCATCGCGCAGTCCCGCCGACGGCCCATCTGAAGTTACCCGATCCGCAATGCGATCTCGATTATGTGCCGGAAAAAGGCAGACATGGCCTCGACATACACACTGTAATGTCCAATTCCTTTGCTTTTGGAGGTACCAATGCGGTTCTAATTGCGAGGGCATTCAAGTAATGCCACGATGAGACGGCACGGCATTGGGCAAGACATAATCGATGCGGTAATGTCAAAGGTTCATGTTAGGTATGTCACTACTTGATCCGACGCAAACACACAAGGTGAATGTCGGCTTTTGGGAAACTTCTTCAATGACTGGATTTGGCACATTGCGACCTAGTGAATTATTCCAGATAGCGGTCATTGTATGTGATTCGTGTGTCTAGGCAAATGTCTGCCAATGAATGTGATTTGCAGAGCCGCGACCGGTTACCCAGGCGCGGCTTTGCTACTTTCAAATTTCAATCTGTTCAGCAATTTCCAAAGCATCGTCCACTTCTATACCAAGGTAGCGCACCGTACTTTCCAGTTTGGTATGCCCGAGGAGCAACTGAACAGCCCTCAGGTTTTTGGTGTGGCGATAGATTATCGTTACCTTGGTCCGGCGCATCGTGTGTGTTCCATAGTTGGTGGTATCAAGCCCGATCTCGCTAACCCAACGATGCACAATACGTGCATATTGACGGGTGGAGATGTGGTTTGACCTGTGAACTCGGCTAGGGAAGAGATAATCATCCATCTTCATCTTCTCGGCTTGAATCCATTTTTCAAGGGACTCTCGCGTTTGTGTGGTTATCTCGAATTGAACAGGGCGATGTGTCTTTTGCTGAACCACAATTGCACGGGCGGCCACATTAGCGCCATGAGTCACGTCCTTGACGGTCAATCTGACAAGGTCACACCCGCGTAACTTGCTATCGATAGCCAGGTTAAACAATGCAAGATCCCTGAGGCGTTTAGACAACTGAAGTCGGACTCGAATTGCCCAAATGTCCTTTTGCTTGAGTGGGGCCTTCTGACCTACTGGCCTTCCCTTGTTCCATGGTTCGAAATGGTTGTGAACATGATCGGCTTCCATGATGAGCTCCTTGTAAAGTTAAGGGACTCAAACTGTGCGCCTTACCGGGGTGGCTGACTATGGGCGATGGGATTACAATCATCACGTATTCCCAACACCAGACGTTCGCATGGCATCACAGCCGACTTCCAGTGGCAGCTTTGTGGAATAATGATCCAAGGCGGATTCGTGCCATAACCTGCCGCTCGTATTTCTTTCCCAAAGGAGACATTCGCTCATGTCCGTATTATTATGCATATGAGGAAGATTTAATTCGGGAGGCTTAAATGAATCCATCGCTTATCGAAAATATGCATTCCACACTATTTTTAATAGTACAGACCGGTGGGTCTGTCTAATAGCTATTAGAGTCCCATACAATACAACATGGAAAATAACTCAGAATCCAAGCTTGTTACTGCTAAACGAATTGCGGTCGTCATTCTCCTTGGGGCCGTGGGAAGCGGTGTTTGGGCTGGTGTCGGGGAGCCACTATTCAATGTAATTGGAAATGCGGCAGTTCGCGCGGTGAGCTGGTTCTCTAGCGCCTACCTTGAATCAATGTATGCAGAAGTTGGGAGGGGCCTCTACGAGCGTAGTGCATTATCTGTGCACAGTTCAATTAGCGGCTTCTTTATTGGCTTTTGGGTAATCATTCCTTTCCACGTGTATTCGCGGCGAAGAAGCCTCACCAATAAAGTTTCAGCAATTCGAGTCAAATTGAAAGCCATTGAGGATGGCGTCCCTGTTCCAAATCTTCATGAAGAGGAAAACACTGAACAGATTCTTGCTGACGCCGCACGTTTTGCGCAAAAACTCACTGTATTCTTTTGGATCTTAGCAGTACTGTCTCCACTCGCAGCCACGCTTCAAATCGCCGCACTCTATAAGAACGCCTACACATCGGATGCCATTGTCTTTGTCGAAAGATCCATTGAAATACTTTCGCCTCAGATCGAGCATGAATCAATCCTGAAGCTTCGGGCGAGTTACCGAGCAGTATCAAATCGAAGCCAGTTTACTGCTCTTCACCAAGAGCTTAGAAGCTATGCCAAAGACAAGAACGTTGAGCTACCAGCTTTCTCCCCGCTATAGGGGCTCTAACACGCCGCTCCAGAGAGGGGCGCGAAGTCTGCTTGCCGGCAAAGTGCTCCTGAGCTTCCACGTTAGAGAACAAGGGAACTAGCCAATGGCACAACGGTGGTACGAGAAAGCTACAGTCCAAGCAGCCCTCGTCGGGGGCGTGTTTTTGGTTGTGACAACAATCATCGGGATTCAACGTCGCGATACATCTGTTGGTGCAAGCCCTAGCGACGCGACCGCACAGCGCGGCCCTGTGGATAAATCACCACAATTAACTCTGCCACCTATTGATGCGCCATACTCGCAGCTCGGGCTAAGTGAGAGAACACGGCTGAGAACTGGACTTAGGAGTTTGACGGTCGCTGAGTCAGGGCGTCTCGCAAGCAAGCTACCCTCGAGCATCTACGGCTATGCACATTCTTCGATCTTTCGAGAACCAGAAACTGAAATTCATAGAGTGCCTACGTATGGCCGTCTTTCATTCGAGGCGCAGAAAACTACGAACGGCGTGCTTTTAGCCCTCGCATTTGTGAATCTCGATGCGCAAGGCGCACTTTCCCTGGATAGGAACGTGATTGTGCCAACAACACTGTATTCCGATTTCTGGGATGAGGCGAAATACGCGGTGCTTGTTGTTGCGAGCAGTTGTAACGGAAAGAGTAGGGTCGTTGATCTAGACGGGAGTTCACATGTAAATGCAGTTGACTGTGAGCCTGTGCCGAGTAAAGCGCCGAAGGGAGCACATCGTGTGCCCTAACTTTATGTTCAAGAGGGTCGCCGCGCAAGCGCAGAGGCCATGAACTTCACGTTGAAGTTCTTCTATCTGGAAAATCGACCGTATCCTTTGTGTCGGGTGTAATTTTTCGTGACCGGCGGTTTCATGGCTGATCAAATTGCTTCTGGCTAGTGACCGGTTTACGGCAGACTTTTAGCAAGGGCGATGGATAACTCCGTGCCAAAAGGAGACATTCATCCCGGCTTTGGAAAATGAGCTACTTCTATTGCAGGGTATTTAATTGCACTTTGGGGCAAACATTGTCTTCTTAGGCTTGCGAATCTGAACTAACTGCCTTATACCCTGTGTCACTTTTTCGATACTAGACCTGTATTGTTCTTCAATAGCCAATAGTATGTAACTCTGCAGCAACCTACTATCCTTATACTCATAGGTTTTTAGGTATGCGCTTAAATCTGCATCCGAGACATCACGATATGTAAAGGCCAACATTACCTGCGCACTACTTCGGTTCGCCTTCTCAATCTCAGGACGTTCATTTGCAACCTCACTTTTTATTTTTTGTATATCAACTTTGCAGTCATCTGACATCGCGATCGCATTTGATTCAATCGAGGCAATCGCAATATTGGTAAACAATTCGCTTGTATGAGTTGCAGAATCCATTCTCTGGATAAGGCTGACACGATCAGGAGATAATGGCTGAGAAGCAACCCGAGAAACAAAGTTCTGAAAATCTTCAGGAATTATATTTGCCGATTCAATATCCACCATTCTCATGGATAGCGGGGTGGATAACAATTGAAGCATGTGTTCATAGCGTCGTTCATCGTAATTCTCTTTCAGAACGTCCCTTAAACGGTTAACGAAACCATCTTTAAGGAACGCTTCGGTATATATTTGTTGCATTTGACTCTGAAATTCCTCTGCTTCGCGATCTCCCTTGGTGTCCTCTTTAAAATTAGGAACTATCTGCTCTTCAAGTTTTTTGAGAGAATTCTTTATCCCGGAGACCGTTAATAACTTTTCGATCATTTCGTCCTGGTTGCTGAAGTCAGATCTCAAGCCTCGAGTGGTCTGTGCCTTTACTGTATTGGTATTCTCTGCGCCCAAGACATCAGCAGAGATGAAAACCACAATAATTCCGAACAAGATGCTTTTCATAATTCCCTTCTTGATGTAATCGGTTATTGTGAATAGCCGAATTTTACCTCGCACAAATCAAGTGAAGGTTTTTGTTCCCACGCTGCATCTATTACATCTTTTCCAATCTTGCGCCTGAGCGCAAGGAACACTTTCTTGTCCTTGGCCATGCAGGCGAATTTTGCATAGTTGTTCAGATTCCACTTGCTTTTCGGGTGTCGCGCCATCAGATCTTCAAAACCACTTTTCATCTTTGGCCAAGAGGCGAGTGTATCCCCGAAAAGCTTCACATCTTTAGGTAAGCCCTGAGATGCAGACCAATAAAGCCTTGCATACATTGTATTGCCATCAATCTCCTTGGTATTTTCGACCGACCACTTGACCAAGTTATCCACTGTTTCCCAGCTCCCTCCCCATTTTGGTGAAAGGAAATTTAGCATCGTGAAATAAATTGGGTAATAAGTCTTGTACTTCTGGGCGCCTTCCAGGAATATTTTGTCTCGTTCATCTTCAGGCCGACCCAGCGCACTTTGAACAATAATCATTTCGTCATACCAGATTGGTAACGCGTCAGCATAAAGTTTGGTATCAAGCAATATTCTTTCTTCTTTCTCCAGTCGCTCTCGAAAAAGTTTCCATCCATCTGGTGTAACTGACGAAGAAAATCCGGTGCCGCGCGCTTGCCATGCATAATCGGACCAATATCTAGCCTCGGCTATTGCGACAAATGGCTCATTTTGAAATTTATTCTTCAAATATTGCAAGCGGCTTAAGCTCGCGCTCCAGTCAGGTTGATTCTTAAATACCAAGCTATATCCGTCCTTTAGTGATGCCAACATTGGGCTGCCATCATCAAAAACACATGCTGGCTTCTTCCATTCGTCGGCAGCCCCTTTCAGCCAGTTTTCATTTTTCCAAAAATACAATTCTACATGCGCTTTGTATGATTCCTTAGCATCAGGACCATCATTCGGAAGGACTTGCCCCAATAACCCAAAAAACTTGCATCCCGGTTTTTTGGGAAAAGAAGGGAAGGTGGGCGGTGCTGGAGTATTTGTTGATGAACGAATTGCCGCTGCTAACTTGTTTAAAGCTTCCTTCTCTGTAGCGTTATCCCTGAAAGATGAGATATGGACCCGAGGAAACGAAAAAACTGGCTGTGACCCCATAGCTTCCGGATTTTTATTTTGGTACCTCCAAACCACTTGTTGGATGTTACTAGCAGCTTTGCTTGCACCCTTGCCTATACCAACGGTTTCCGTTTTCTCCCCATTTTCGATACCATCGACCTCCACCCTCAAATTAAGGGATGTGGGCGCGCTGAAGCTGATAATTGCATCGTCATGTGGCACATGTTTTGGAAAGTTGTGATTTACGATGACATTATTGGGAAATATCGGTTGTTTCTGAATGGCCCTGTAGGAAACGACCAAAGTGTCACCAACATCCACACTTTGAAAATTAACCATTTCCTGTTGCAACTGGGGAAGGGCATCAGTAGGCGAAACACCGCTCGTGGCAGCCCCGATGCCTTTCTGGGGAATCAACCGAATGGCATCAACATGCTTGCCATCTTTTTTAAGCGTGTAAGCTGCCAGAATCTCTATATCCCTTTTGCCCGTACTCCTTACGCCCGAGTTGTCCATTCCAATCGGCATCTCTTTGAACATTTGTACGCCCTGTTCTGTAAGGACAATTATTGCAAACTCGTCCAACTCTTGGTATGTGCCATCGGCATTAAAGTCATAATGCACGTGAAACTGCTTATACCTCCCGGGACTCTTAAATATTGGATTTTGACTTGCCGCAAGAGATTCTTGAAAAAGCAATATAGGAATAACGGTAACAATCAGAGCGATGATACTTGGCACACTCGGGTAATCCTTGCGAAATATTTTATTATGCAATTTGTATCTCCCTCGTGTTAAAAATTAATGCTTATCATGGATGAAAACTATCCTGCCACATAAATATTAATGCGCAAGTTTAATTTTTACCTCTGTGCTGTGATAGATGTTTACCATTTTGCTTATTAACTGTACTCCATGAACCTGTGGTCGCACAAATCAATGGAATAATTACTGGGCCACTTTTCAGGGGTGGTGTGGCCCTGTATTTTTGGCCTGATCTTAAGGTAAGCTTCTTTGTCGCCAGCCCGACATGCATATGCAGCAAAATTATTTAGGTTTTCTGTGCTTGGATAGCGTTCCGTCAAATCTTCAAGCGACGCTCTCAACTTTGTCCATGAAACAAGGCTATCCTGAAAAATATCGTTCTCCAGTCTAAGCTGGAGGCTGATTCCCACATATATCCAGGCGTAATTATTCGTGCCGTCAGTATTGGATGTTAGATTGACAGCGAAGTTGGCCAATTCCTCGACCTTTTGCCAATTCGCCTTTTCTCCATAGAGTGGGGTCCATTGATATGACATTACAACGTACAGTTTCTGGTAGCGGGGGAATTTACGAATTCCCTCATCGAATAGATTTTGAATGAATTTGTCGTCACGCTTTGTTTCAATCGCAATTTCAAGGTATGTCTCATACCATAGCGGGTTATTTGAGGCGTATCCCTTGGAATCTATCAATATCTGTTCGGCTCGACGCATGCGTTCCCGGAATACTTTAAAAGCTACAGGGTCAACGTCATTGCAGTCTGTACACCTACCACGGATATGCCAAGCATAGGAATACCAATAATTCGCTTCGACTATCGCCGCACCCGGGGACTTTCGGTTGAACCGCCTCCACTTTTTGGTAAGTGCAACGGCTTCCTGCCATTTATTTTTCTGAGTAAGATAAAACAATCCATTTCTGAATCTATCCAGCTTCCATTCGCCATTTTTGTCACGTTCATTGGGGTTGTTCCACTTTTCCATCAATATATCCAGCTCGAAAAAATCTTCATCATTCATGTTGTAAATAATCGTATACCATGGATCAATGGATTCCAAATCCAGATTTTTATCCGACTTTCCTTCCGACAATATTTCTGGCCAAACATAAGGCCATTCAAAAGTTTGAGTCAGGAATGTTTCCTCGCCGCATGGATGAACCCTCACCACCAAGAAATCAGTTTGCTGCTTTCCTGGACCTCGCGGTCGTTCGAGCTTTCTATGAATACGAAATTTCTGGCCCTCATGAATTACAGGAATAGAAATCCCGTTGGATCGCACGGTGCCATCCCTTGATTTGGCAAACACATCCAAACATATCTCCACTTCGGAGCCGCCGTATGAGCCGTCAATCTCTATGTCTACGGATTCTGGGGTGGTCTTGACGACACGAAAGGATTCAATGGTTACGCTTTTATGCGGAGATGCACACCCCGCTAGAATGGTAAGGCTTAGGCAGGCACCGGTCATGCTATGCCATATTTTCCTATGCAATGGGAGATTAGTGGCGAACATGACGCATCTTGCCATGCGAATCAGACGAATAAACTTGAGTAGATATCATTATTGGCGGCCAGTGAAAAAGTAATTTTTTTGGCTATCTATGTTGAAGCATCACAGCTAACAATATCATCAAATTAACCGTTGAGGCACACAATGTGACAGCGAGCCTGATACTTACCTTGCCTTGTCTGGACTTTGACCGACCGCTTTGAGGAATAACCAAGGGCGGCTATGTGTCGGGTGTAATTTTTCGTGACCGGCGGTTTCATGGCTGATCAAATTGCTTCTGGCTGGTGACCGGTTTACGGCAGACTTTTAGCAAGGGCGATGGATAACTCCGTGCCAATTGCGGAAGATCGATAATGCGCTCCAAAGCAGCCATCGACCAAAATATCTTTCATTGCTTTCTTCTTGTGCTTCAGTTCTTGCCGATAGCTTATTGCACTTGCGAATATGTCAATTCTGACATATACTGATTTTCATGAGTAAACAGCGTAAACCATTGGCGTGGCTACATGGCGAAATCAAAACGCCGCCTTTTTCAGCCGAGGCCAGAATTGAGGCGGGCGTTTTATTGCGGCACTTGCAGGAAGGCATCAAAATATCGCTGCCACACTCAAGACCAATGCCCAGTATAGGTCGCGGTTGCCATGAGTTAAGAATTCCAGACGAAAATCGCACTTGGCGCATTGTGTATTACGTTGATACGGTAGCCATCGTAATTCTTGAAGTGTTTGCCAAGACTACAAGCCAAACACCTCAGGGAGTGATTGACGTTTGCAAGGCCCGGCTGAAACACTACAAATTAATTTAGCAGAAGGATAAATGCCATGAAGACAAACAAAATAGAGCGCCTCAAAGCCGATGGGTGGAAGGTCGGCAGTGCAGAAGATTTTCTACAACTAAGCGATGAAGAGGCGCGGCTTGTTGCACTCAAACTCTCGCTGATCAGCGCGGTAAAAAAATCACGTATCAAAAGAAAACTATCTCAAATTGATCTCGCGCAACGCATGAAATCAAGTCAATCACGCATTGCTAAAATTGAGTCTGGAGATCCTTCAGTTTCGCTGGATTTGATTGTACGTGCGCTCATCGCTAGTGGCGCAACAACGCGCGATATTCAGGTGGCGTTTTCAACAAAATAACGGATGTCCGCTATTAG
>Ga0224495_10000539_pt1 | contig 29771 bp, 25 predicted proteins | sample SF_Jul11_sed_USG_FD_168128 | JGI IMG/M metagenome (GOLD analysis project Ga0224495, IMG submission 168128) | Sediment microbial communities from San Francisco Bay, California, United States - SF_Jul11_sed_USGS_4_1 | ecosystem: Environmental > Aquatic > Marine > Sediment | place: USA: California... | reverse complement strand
TAAACAATACCCGGTCTTAAGAAACGGCTAAAGGCATGAATTTGTCTTCCCCCATAATTCTGGTTCAGAACTACGGACACAACGGGCATATTGCTTAAAATATTTACATCCAGAGATTCGCCTCCGATTTGCTGAATTCGAAGTCTTTCCTGTTTTGTTCCCGGTACAAATCCTGGCGCGTTAGACAACATTACGAGGGGAATATTGTTGCGGCTCACCAGTTCTGTAAATATGCGAAATTTTTCCGTACCTGGAGCATCGGGCGCACCTCCCATAATGGCAGGTTGATCGGCAATCAACCCAACCGTTTTTCCGTCAAGTCTCGCAAAGCCCGTAATCAGGCTGGGTCCCTGGGTCTTGTCATTCATTTTTTCGTAAAATTCAATAAAACTGCCTTCATCAAAAACAGGCTCAATAATATTTTCAACCATATCAAAAGGCAAAGCGGTATCTTTGGGAAGATTTACTTTCTTCGGGGAAATATTTATTTTTTTAGACGAAACCGGGTCAAATATTTCAATAATTTTATGAGCAACATTAAAGGCCTCCCCAACTGAATCTACGATAAAGGGCGCAGTTTTTCTGACCAAATCATAATCCCTGGAATTCATCTCGCCCTTTTTTACAAAAATAAGGGCATCGGCTGAATGATTCATAACTACTCTGTGCAAACCAAATAAATGCGTGATAATATGCACCCGTACTCCAACTCTCTGAGACAGCATTTTCATAAAATCCGATCTGGCTCTCATTGCAAGATCGTCTTCCATTATCGTTTCCTGATACCAGTTTTTGCCAAAGATCAAAATTTGATTGGTTCCTGTTTTTCTGGCTACGCTCAGCAATTCCTTTGCCTTTGTTATCGTTGCAAAAGAGCGAATACCAAAGTTTGTTCGAACGCCCATGATTAATACGGTTCGACCGCCTATTCTTCCAAATCCGCCAATTATTGAACCCGATCCGTAAAACTCTTCTTTCATGGTCAGAAAAATGCCATTGTCAACGTTTTTCTTGATTATCTGGTGGTTTAACACATCAATTCTGGAAGCTGAGCCAAGCTCTATCGCTTCCTTTACCGGTATTCGCTGAATTTCCGGGAGACTTTGCTGGCCGACAAATGTTTCCTGAATGAACCGGATAAAGGTTAGTAAATGAAGTTTATTTTCTGCAATCAAGTCAACGGTTCCTGTCCATTTGCCCATTACATTTGCGCCGCCAATTTCATAATTACTGAGGTCTTCCCCGGTTACGGACTTAATCACGTTGGAGCCGGTTAAGACGCGATACGATTGCTCGGCATCAACCATGACTTGAATGGCCATTTGACTGGAACCATACACATCGAGGCCGGTGGAAGATCCGATTCCAACGCCAACCATAAAAAAATTGGATCCCTGCGGAATGGAGGCGAGTTCGGTTTTCAACAAACCATCGAGATGTGAAAATAGCTCGCACAATTTTGGATCAGGAAATTGTCTTGTGTATTTTAAAAAGACTTCCCTGGAAACACGCCCGCCCAGGAGGGCATTCATCATAAAACCTTCAGCAGCGCGATTTAATGAAATCATTCCCTCTTTGATGTTGGCTCCTGCTCCGTCATTCCAGACGTACAGAGGTAGATTATTTATATAGGCAATATATGCCGCTGCCACATACTTTAATCCCTCCAGATCCCCGCTGGCTCCTCCGGAGATTCGCGAATCTTTCATGTAAAAAATAGCTGGTTTTTTTGTAATTGTGCCGGTATAAATTTTCCCGCCCACAGGTTTGATACTTTTCTTGCCTGTCTTTGGATCGATCCATTCAAGCTTGTCAATCGTATCAATGAGTATTTCCTTTGCCGAACCATAATCAAATGTTTCATTTACCCATATATCAATAGGCCACTTGTCTCTGTCAAAAAGTCTTTGATCGCGATCGTTTGCCTCCCCGTTAAAATACGGATTTCGCGAATCCCGATCAATAAGCAAGTCAAATGTCAGCCGCCCATACTGTCTGCCGAGAATCAAATTTTTTCTGGAGACATTTTCATTGGCCGGATTTTTTTCATCGATAAAAATGGTGGTTCTGGAGACAGCGATATCCGAAAAAAAGCGCAAAACGCTCATTCCGCTTCGGGCAAATACCTGGTAATTTAATATCTCCGGATGAATACCTCCGAGATCCATGAAAACAGGTTTTTCGCATGCATAAACCTCAATCCAGTTATCTTTGAGTGGATTTCGGGTCTGGTACAATCGTACAAGCTGCGTTGCGTGAATGCACGCAATTTCGGTGCTTTCGCTGCTGATAATCTGGTTTCGCTCATCTCTCAGAAAGTCGATATTCTGGACAAACGCTATCGAGAGATAGTGCTCTATTTTCTTGTTTGTTTTGTCTTTCAACAGGAAAATAACAGCATCTTCAAGCGGGGAATACAGTTTTTTTATTTCAAACTTTCCCGATAAAATATCGAGTGCGTTTTTTAATTCTTTCTGCATCCATTGCGACATGGAACTATCCATTAAATCTTTTACCGGATTTTTTAGCGCAAGATCTACGTTTGAAGAAACCTCCTCGCGGGATTTTCCCTTAAACGATGAATAAACATCTTCCAGGTGAGTTCTGTATTCGGGTATATATTTTCGGGATACAATGGGAACCACTTCCCGATTGACACGGGGAACATCGAGGTTGCGAAGCAAGCGACTGGCAAATGTTGCGAGCGAATCGTCTCTTTCGGCCTGTTCCTGAAGAATCAGGGATTTAAGGGAATTGGTTACTTTTTTAATGGGCTTGTCTATAAAGGAAACAACTTCCACCAACTGCCGAATAACATTGGAATAGCCCATGCAGGCCTGATAGGATCGTAAAATATTAAAAAAGGCAAGCTTGATTTTACTGTTGTCGGCTCCCGGACGCGGCATCCAGTCAATAATATTGTATGCCTTGTAAAGCTGAGCCAACGTCATTCTGAAACGATAAGAAGGACGATACCTGTCGTCTTCCCACAGTTTTACAAATTCGTTTAATTCGCCAAAATAGGACAAATTTGTGTCTAATACCGGCGAATAAAGTTTTTTTATTCCTATGTAAAAATTTAATATCGAGACAATTCCATTTTGAATTTGTTCCGTATCGCATTTTTTAAATGCCTTTGAATTCATGCTTTCAAATATAACGGAAATTCTTTCTATGATTTTGTCATCTGGCAAAAAACCCTGAAAATGGGAGCGTATTAAATGCAGCAATACAGGCATATTTGTATGCGGATCACTATTGATTTTCTTGATAATTTCATCATCATACAGCCAGTCCAGAATATGGTCGCTTTTTTGAACAGGTGCGTGATTTTCAGCAACCACTTCAACCGGCGAAGCCTCTTTTCCGGATTCATCTTCTACAACAAACAAAACCTCTCCTTCCAGCAGACTTTTTCCAATAACAAGACCATCTGGCGTACGACCAATTTCAAGACGAGATATATCCCCATCTTCGCAAAGATATGTAATTTTCCCGTCCATTGGGGCAGTCAACGTTGTTTCCATCTTCATGGCAGAGATAATGACTATTGGATCTCCTTTTTTTACAATACTTCCCTCGGTAAGTCGTTCCCGTTTTAAATATTCATCTTTTGCAAAGGCCACAAATGTCGATTGAAACGGAGACCTTACCATTCCGGCAGGATCAACTTTGAGTCCGGCTCCAAGAGGGGTAATGGTTAATTTATAATAATGAATTTTACCGGCTTCATCGGGCATGCGTATAATTGAATATGCCGGTTTTTTATCAATTCGAATAGGGTAGTACTGAACGCCAAAGCGAATCAGATAATCTTCGTTTCCTTCTATTCTGGGTAAGAGCTCCACTTCGCCCATAAATTGTCCGTCCACATAAACATAGAACAAATCCAGGGAAGTTTGCAAAAGTTCAACTTTGTATGTTTTTGAATATACCTTTATTTGATAGCTGACCGGAAGCCCCTGGAGTTGCAGGGTTTGGATTGTATTTTCCAGATCCCGGGACATAAATACTTCCGACACCGAATCATTTATTAGTCGCGCATTTTCAGCAAGCGCCCCGAAAATGGCGGCCAACTGAGACTCTCTGTCGTTTGCTGGATCGCCCATTTCCAGCATTTTGTTATCCGGCAGTATCCTGTTTGTATATTTTCCAGACCTGAACTCCTCATGGCGAACAATTTTTAAAAGCTGGTTTATATTGGTTACTACACCCTTGATGTAAAGCTCGCTAAGCGATCTTTCCAGACGCGTAATGGCTCCTTTTCTGGTTGAGCTTTCGACAATAATTTTTCCAATCATGGGGTCGTAGTGCGGAAGAATTACGTCCCCCTTTTTAAACCCAAAGTCGCATCTTAAACCATTAAAAGTAGGCAGTTCCAGTTCCTGAATTTTTCCCGGAGCCGGAGCATATTCGTTTTCAGGGTCCTCCGCATAAATTCGCGCTTCAATAGAATGGCGTTTTTTAATAAAACGTCCCTCGAGCGCCCGGAAATACGGAATTTCATTATCCCTGCCATCAAAAAATAAAACCTGCCACTTGGCAAGATCTATTCCAACGGATTGATCGGTAACAGGATGTTCTACCTGCAAGCGTACGTTCATTTCCAGAAACCCGAATTTTTGGGACTCCGGATCAAATAAAAATTCGACCGTACCGGCGCCTGCTCCGGCAGAATAGCCTGATATACGAGCCATATTTTCTGCCGCAGCAAGCATGGATAAAATTGTATGGCTATCCAGGAATACATCGCCTGCTTCTTCAATGACTTTCTGGTTTCTTCGCTGAACCGCGCACTTTCTAATACCAATGGCTGTATCATTGAATATTTGAACTTCCATATGGACAGGTCGTTCGATATACTTTTCCAGATAAAATGTATCATTCTTGTAAAGATTTCGGCCGGTTCTCTGACAATAATCAACGGCAAGATAAAGTCCCGACTCCTGAAAAACAGGCATCATTCCCTTACCGCCTCCTCCAGCGCTTAATTTTACAATTACCGGATAACCAATTTTCGCGGCTGCTTCTTTTGCGCTTTCAGCGTCTGGCAGCGAAGGAGACCCTTCAAAAAGCGGAACCCCCTGTTCTCTGGCCAGCTTGCGGGCAGCCAGTTTATCGCCAACCCTGTGCATAATCGCCGCATCTGGTCCCATAAAGATCAATTCGTTGCCGGAATGTTTTGAGATTATTCCAATGGCCTCTACAAAGGCAGCTTCTTCAGAAAGAAACCCATATCCCGGATAAATAGCATTGGCTTCCACTAATAATGCTGCGGCAACCACAACCGGAATATTGGTATAGTTTCGCATGTTGCCAATAACAACCATCTCATCAGCCATTTCATACCATGACTGACCCAGATCAACATCGGTTACAATGGCTACGCTTGGAATACCCTCTTCTTTAAGTGAAAGAAAAAAACGTTTGGCTATTTCGCCGCGATTTGCCACTAAAACCTTTTGTAAACGCCATGGTCGTTTCGTTACAGAGGTTCTTTTCTGATCGTGTCCCGGGTTGATTTGCTTTAAGTACGATAAACTGTCCATTATGGACTGTACAATTTCTTCTTTATTGTTATCTGCGCTGTTATTCATGTCTATTTATTCCATTGGTAGAAATCGGGAAGTGTAGAGTGAAAAGAGCAATAGCGCTGTCAAGCCAAAAGGACTGAACATTTGCTTGAAAACAAGAGGGATCCTGGGCAGTAATTCAAAATTCAGTCAGAATGATTTAAATTAGCGTGTTTGTTTGTTTGTTGGCTGGCATATTTCTCATAGACTAAAATTTTTTTTCAAAATTTACTCCAAACTGTATCTGGTTTAACCGACTTTTCTCTTTTTCGGCCATTATTCTGTAATCATTGTATGCTATCATCCCGCTTGTCAACACGGTCGAAAAAATCATGAACGGAAGTATTTCCGGGGGAAGAGCCGGCAAATAAAACCCATAGGTTGGATCGGCAATCAAATATGCTCCACTTGTCAGTAGAAGGGTTGTAATTGCTACAAAAGGCAGCGAAATTAAAAAGATAATTTCTGCCCTTCGAAGTTTACTTTCTTTTTCAGGTTCGTTTCCGGCATCCGTATCCGGTGTTTTTTGCTGCATACTTTGCGTTACAAGTTCATCCGGACTATAAACGGTTTGGGCAAATGCCTCGTTATAACACCAAATCAAAACGAGAAACACCGCAACGAGATTCTTATTCATAAAATAATTTCTGTGTTGTTGCCGGCGCCGCATAATTAATATGCTGAAATCCTTTTTTCGTTAACATTCTTCCCCGGGATGTTCTATGCAAAAGATTTAGGCGAACCATGTAAGGTTCCACAAAATCTTCGAGAGTAATAATATCTTCAGACAATGCCGCCGAGAGGGGTTTCAGACCCACGGGGCCTCCCTTGAAATTTTCGGCAATTATTTGAAGCATCTTGTTGTCCAGAGCAGTAAGTCCGAGGTGATCAATCTGCATTGCTTCAAATCCGTTTTTTACAATGTACAAATTAATGACCGCATTGTGAATATTATTATCGGCAATTGCATAATCCCAGATTCTCCGCAATAAGCGAAGAGCAATTCGCGGCGTTTTACGGCTTCGTTTGGCAATTTCAATCATGGCTTCATGTTCACATTGAATTTCCCATTTTACCGCTGCGTTTTTCAAAATATCAACGATTTCATCCTCATTATAATAATCCAGACGAAGATGAATTCCGAACCGGTCTCTTAGTGGAGCGGTAAGACTTCCAGGGCGAGTTGTGGCGCCTACCAGCGTAAAAGGAGGTATGTCCAGTTGAATAGGCATGGCGCCCATGCCTTCGGAAAGAGTAATATCAACCTGATTATCTTCCATGGCAGAATACAATACTTCCTCAACAGGCGTAACTAGACGATGAATTTCATCGATAAAAAAAGTATCATTTTTTTCAAGGCCGGAAAGTATTTTTACAAGATCTCCGGTTCTTTTCAAATTCGGAGCCGATACCTGCCTGAATTCTCCTTTTTGCATACTGGCAATAATCCGGGCAAGAGTTGTTTTCCCAAGTCCCGGCGGGCCTGAAAAAAGGATATGGTCGAGCGGCTCAGAACGAATATTTGCGGCTTTTAAATAGATTTGCAAGTTGCTGACAACTTCCTTTTGTCCCACAAATTCGGAAAACTGTGCCGGTCGTATGGATGTGTCAAGACCAGAAATCTGTTCATCCTCTTTGTATTCCATATCCATATTTATTTCTCCAGAATTACCGTGGCAATGGAATAATGTCTTTCATGGGAAATGCTGAATTGTATGTTTTGTATATTCATGTTTTTAAGAAAGTTTCCCAGATGATCTGATGTGTAAACCGCTTTTTTGCCTTCTCTTCCGGTAAGACCAATGTCTTGAAAAGAAATTTCCACAGCAGGATTTAAGGCCTTGAAAAATGCTTCCTTGAAAGCAAACCGGGCGGCAAGATAAGGCGCCGGGTTTCCCTTTTTCAGACAATACTCGATTTCCTGACTGATGAAAATGCGCTGTAAGAATTTATGTTGATATTTAACAAGCAGTTTTTTTATCCGCATATTATCGCAAATATCAATTCCAATGCCATGAATCATTGTGCATTTCCAATGAGAATATTTTTCATGGCTCGCACAGATGCGCCTATGCCTGAAATGAGCGCCTGCGACAGAACAGCATGGCCAATATTTACTTCCGCAAGATTTTCGATTTCAAGTAAATCATAAATGTTATGATAATTCAACCCATGCCCGGCGTGAAAGATAAATTTATTTTCCTTGCAATACTTTGCGCATTGTCGAATACGCTGTAGCTGGTCTTCTCTAACAGTATGCTTAAAAAAAGAACGGGCGTATGCTCCTGTATGAATTTCAACCCCAGCGGCGCCAATTCTCATACATTGCTCTATGTCGGAAACATCGGGCTCAACAAAAATAAAAACGGCAATATTCTTCTTTGTTAAAACATCAACAATAGCCTGAACATCGTGGTATTTATTCTTAATATCAAAACCGCCTTCGGTAGTAATTTCCTGTCTTTTTTCCGGAACGATGCAAACGCTTGTCGGGTTTAGTTCCAGAGCAATTTCCAGCATTTCCCTCGTTGCCGCCATTTCGAAGTTTATGGGGATTTTTACATGATTTTTAACTATAAATATATCCTCATCCCGTATGTGTCTTCTGTCCTCTCTAAGATGCATGGTAATAGAATCCGCTCCCCCTCGTTGCACTTCAAAGGCAACCTCCAAAATGGAAGGATCATTTTCACCTCGCATATTTCTTAACGTTGCCGCATGATCGATGTTTATGCCTAAATTAATTTTCATAAAATAATTTTACTCTCCAGCAGGCGCCGGGGGAGTTTTAGGGGTCAAAACTTCTTCCGCTGGATTTTCACCGCCCGGTTTTTCGTCCTTGATTAACGCCTCTTCAGCTTTTTTCAGGAATTCCGGTTTTACGGAAAACCGGACAGAAACTGTAGAAGGAATTAATTCCAATATTTCAATCTTCTTGTCCGTGTATAAATTTTTTATATTAATTGTAATATCCGGTTCGTAATCGAAGGGAAGAATATTCAACGTTTTGGCAATAAACCGGGTTCCGTCAAGACTTATAAATGCATGAAATTGATTTGGATCCAGTTTTTTTAAATCATCGGCATCACCGCGAACATATATCTTGGCGGTATTTGTTGAAAGAGCAGCTACCAGCGCAGGATCTTTTCCAAGGATATCAATTTTGATATTTTCCACCAGTTTTTCATTTGTGGTATCCTGTTTGTAAACTGTAACGGTTACTTCAATTTCGGATCCGTTGATTAATTTAAATTGATTATTTGAGTTTATCTGGGAATGGTAGGTAAAAGTTTCTTTTAAATCATTGATAATAATGGGTTTTGTTTCAATATACCTGATTTTATTCAAAGTCTCGGCAGGCCCTTCAACGAGAATTTTATTTGGGTTGATCGTCACCCTGCCTTGTTTGTACCCGGCGGAAACTTCCCCTTGAATTACAGGTTTCACCCAAAGTTGCTTTTGTATACCATTATCAAATTCAATAAAAACTGAATCGCTAAACGAAGCCAGGGAAATTTTTTCAGGAATTTGATTTTTATCAAATTGAATATGAAACAGGTGTTTTCCGGGCTTGCTTTCAGAAAGATCTACCACGGCCTTTAGCGTGCTGGTGGGAAATTTGATTTCGTCTTTTTTACCTCGAACGCCCAGTTTTACGAAGCGCGGCGGCTCTGTTTTCCAGTAAATGTCACGAGGTTTATTAATATAATCTATCGGGATTGAAAGGCTTATTGTATCGTATTGAAGCTCCTGAACATATACCCAGAAAAGACATGCTAAAACCAGGCTGACAGCCTTGGCTTTCCAATCCACGATAATTTTTTGTAAAATCCACTTCATGTTTCTCCGCCAAATTGAGACTGCCATTCTTCAGTCAGCTTATCGCTATTAAAAGACGACAATAGTGATTTTAGCCTGACTGAGTCTATACCTTCTTTGATTTCCCCCATATAACAAACGCTGATTTTTTTATTTTGCTCAGACACGACAATACAAAATGCATCAGAATCTTCGCTGACCCCAAGAGCTGCGCGGTGGCGGGAACCGTGAGTTTTCCGAAGCTGACTGGATGAGGAAAGAGGCAGGTATGTTGCCGCAGAAATAATTTGCTGGCCTTCTATAAGAACCGCGCCATCATGCAGCGGGTTTTCCCCATAAAAAATTGAAATTAACAATTCTTTGGATAAAGCCGCCTGGATTTGTATACCCCCTTCGGCAAGATGTCTTAAGCCAATATGATTCACAATTACCAGAATTGCGCCCGTTTTTTCTTCCTGCATTTGCTGGCAGGCCTGAAGTATCTCTTCAATAGGCACATTTCGTGTTTGAAACAGTAAACGATAAATACGGGTTTCGCCCAAACGATAAAACAATCTGCGAAGCTCTGGCTGCAAAATTACAATGATGGCGATTAAAACATATGCTGAAAATCCTTCAAATATCCAGGTTACGGTTTCCAGTTTCAACAAGCGCGAAAAAACAGAGACAATAAATAAAATTGTCATTCCTATGATTACAGGAGTAGCTCGCGTATGGCGAATTAATTTATATATATAATAAATAAATAGCGCAACAAGGAAAATATCAACTGCATCACGTGCAAGCGCAAGCGGACTTTCAAACATTTTATCAACTCATATTAAATGCTGAATGATTTTTCTAATCAAATCAGCATCTTTAATGTCATGAACTCTTAAAATATCGACTTGATGTAAAGCTAAATATGTGTTTATGATAATAGTAGGATCGCGCCTTTGTTCAGCAGAGGGGATGTTGAGTAATTTGTCGATAAATGATTTTCTGGAAATCCCAACCATCAATGGGAATCCATCAGAGCGAAATATGTCTGTATTTTTTAATAGTTGAAGGTTGTGTTCAAGCAATTTCCCAAAGCCAATACCAACATCCCAGATAATTTTGTTTTTGGCAACTCCGCAATGGATTGCTTTTTCAGACTGCATACGGAGAAATTCCAATATTTCTATACCTACATCTGTATATTGAGGGTTCACCTGCATATCAGCAGGCTCCCCCCTGGAATGCATCAATACAATTCCTGCATCATACTGTGCGGTTAATTTCAGTAGTTCCGAACTTTTGCCTCCGCTGACATCGTTGATAAAGCCGACACCTAATTCGAGAACTTTTTGTGCTGTTTCAGCTTTGTAGGTGTCAATGGATACCCTCTTTGAAAATTCGGATTGTCCAATCTCCAGCCGCAAATCTGTCAATGGCGCTTCCAGTCTATCCCATTCTTCCCTGAAACCAAGCGCTTGTGAAAATGGCCTGGTACTTTCAGCGCCGATGTCCAATACATCGGCTCCCTGAGACAGACATTCAACACAACGATTTACAAAATCTTTATGGGTAACACGCGATTCCGGATAAAACGAATCCGGCGTAAGGTTTAAAACTGCCCAGATTTTAAATAGTGACTTTTTCAAAATGTAAAATTCAAGTCTACAAAGTGTTGAAAACCCGTGCGAAGTTTATCCTCATTAACAGCATAGGCTATTTTAAGCGCAGGCAGATTAAGTCCGAATCCAACAGAAAATGAATTGTCGCGAATTCCTGTCATTATGAAAAAATGCTTTGCAAATGTTACACGAAGCCCAAGGTTTGCGAAAATCTGAGATGACGAGGATGGGCTGAGGTTGGCCTCAAAACCAATTAGAAGCAAAAAACTGGCATCTGGCGGAGGCGTACTTATTCCCAGATCCATTTTCAATACTGTATCCATTTTGTTTAAAGCGGAAGGTACTGACGACGAATACTGTATAAATCCGGGAAGGTTTTGAACCATAGCGCCAATGTGAATTATCGGTATTGGGGTCATTTGAATTCCCATATTCAAACCGCCGCCAAAATAGTTTTGCGTTGCCAAAGCCTGCCAGTAGCCTGAAAATGAAAAACCCATCTTGACAACGCTTGTTTCCCATGCATAACCTGCGCTTGCATCATAGGCTCCGTAGCTGATTTGACCGGTAGGCATTCCCGCGCTGTCATAACCGTCAATTCCCGGAGCATAGGCTCCCATGACGCCTGCGCCAAAAGTACCATTAAATAATGTGAATGCCGTGGCGCCCATGAACAAATGACGATCCATGGTCAGGTAACCATAGGCAGTATAAAATTGCATTTCAAATGACTGTTCATTCTTTCTGGCAGGTTTTCTTCCTTCATCATCATTTGAGGGTTTGTTTTCAAATAATTTATCAAAACTGTCTTCAGAAAATTTCTGATCCGCTTCAATGTTTAAACTGGTTTTATTTTTTTCCTTTTGTTTTCCATTGATGTTTGCCAGCCCTGCCGGATTCCAGAAGAGAGCAGACGGGTTTTGTACAATTGCCGCTGTTGCTCCGCCCAGCCCAACAGTTTCTGCGCCAATATTGGTTTCAAGCAAATCCAACCCATAGGCTGGATCAAATATGATTGCCGCATTCAGGAAAATAATGACTGACAGTAGTTTAACTAATTTTTTCATTTTACTATTATTTTTATTATGCTAACGCCGGTAGAGTAATCGGAGGTAGTTTGCACGATCTTTATAAAGTACAGGCCTGGCATTATCCTGGAACCATTTGCGAAATGCCCGCTCCAGTAAATTGCTGAATTGGAAGTCTGTCCAGAGTAAACTTCCTTTTGATTAAAGTCATAAATTTTATACTCTACTGACCCGGAAAATGCACTCGAATTCTCGGGTTTAACGGTTAGCTTGTCCGTTTCAGGGGAAAAGGGATTTGGATAGGCAATAACTTTACCCATTTTAAATTCGACCGGTGCAACCGGTTGAAAAAAAACAACCAAAAGAAAAAAAAGCGCCCCGATAACCCTGCTTTTTGCTCGCATAAGGGTATAAATACAGTTAATATATCTCCAGTCAAGAATATTGAGAAATTGAAACTACCTAATTTGGAGCTTGAGCATGAACTCGATATTCAGTCAGAATGATTTAGACTGACGCAGTTTTGGGGCGCGAAGCGCCCCAAAACTGCGCATTTTATTAGATTCTGATGTGAATATTGAAATTCCTGCCCAGGGTATTACGTAATCTTCTCTTATTTTCCTAAAATACTTTTCATTGTTTTTCCAATATCCGATGGATTTTCAACTACGTGAATTCCTGCATCGCGCATGGCTTCCATTTTGCTCGTCGCTGTTCCAGCTCCGCCTGAAATAATGGCTCCGGCATGCCCCATGCGCCTGCCCGGTGGCGCAGTTTGGCCAGCAATAAATCCAACTACTGGTTTTTTAACATGCTTTTTAATGTAGGCTGCCGCTTCTTCTTCATTGGTTCCGCCAATTTCACCAATCATAATAATTCCATCCGTATCGGGGTCTTCAGCAAAAAGCTTTACCGCCGCAAGATGTGGCAAACCAATAATTGGATCGCCGCCAATTCCGATGGCCGTACTTTGACCCAGACCTTCCTGGGTTAATTGATCTACTGCTTCATAAGTAAGAGTTCCAGAACGAGAAATAATACCAACTCTTCCCGGTTTATGAATAAAGGCAGGCATAATGCCAATTTTGCCAACTCCTGGAGTAATAATTCCAGGACAATTGGGACCAATCATTACAGTTTTGGAATTGCGTACAAAACCAATAATCCGTGCCATATCGCTAACAGGTATGCCCTCCGTAATTACCACAACCAGATCAAGCTCGGCGGAAACAGCTTCCATAATTGCGTCGGCTGCAAATGCCGGCGGCACAAATATTACGGATGCATTTGCCCCGGTTTCTCCAACAGCATCTATAACTGTATTAAATATGGGCAATCCGTGCTCGGATTTTTGTCCGCCTTTTCCAGGAGTTACTCCGCCAACAACATTTGTTTTGTAGTCGAGCATCTGCTGGGTATGAAAAGAGCCCTCTTTTCCTGTAACTCCCTGAACGATAATTTTTGATTTTTCTGTTAATAATACGGCCATAAATATTCCTTTAAATTATTTTTGAATTGCCTCAACAATTTTTTGTGCGCCTTCAGCCATGGTTTCTACAACAATCATTTTTATTCCGCTGTGCTTTAATATTTCACGAGCTTCTTTTGCATTTGTTCCGGAAAGGCGCACAACAAGCGGAACAGTAATTTTTACATTTTTTGCGGCCTCGACGATTCCATTTGCAATTCTATCGCAGCGAACAATTCCACCGAAAATATTTACAAAAATTGCCTTAACATTAGGGTCGGATAAAATAAGTTTAAAACCATTGGTTACCGTCACCGGATTGGCTCCGCCGCCCACATCCAGAAAGTTGGCCGGAAACGATCCAAAGTATTTAATAATATCCATGGTAGCCATTGCAAGACCGGCGCCATTTACCATACATCCAACTTCGCCATCAAGCCGCACGTAGTTTAAACTGGATTTGGACGCCTCTACCTCCAATGGATCTTCCTCGGTAATATCTCTCAAGCCAGGATGATCCGGATGACGGTAAACCGCATTATCATCAAAATCAAGTTTACAATCCAAAGGAAGAACCCTGCCATCGCCCGTTGTAATCAAAGGGTTGATTTCAATCATAGAAGCATCTTCTTTATTATAAGCCTGCCATAAACCCATAAATACTTTTATGGCTTGTTTTACATAATCCCCTTCAAGGCCAAGCGCATAAGCCAGTCTCATTGCTTGCCATCTCTGAAGACCAAGATTTGGTTCGATAGACTCCGTAACAATTTTCTCGGGTGTTTTTTCGGCGACCTCTTCAATTTCCATGCCGCCTTCTGTGGAAACCATAATAACCGGTTTGGATTTTTTTCGATCCAGGGTTATCCCTACATAATATTCATGCTTGATATCCATGCCCTCTTCAATAAGGATTTTTAATACATTTTTTCCTTCCGGGCCAGTTTGATGGGTAACCAGATTCATGCCCAGAATTTTACCGGCAATTTCAGCAGCTTCCGGGGCAGATTTGGCAAGTTTCACTCCGCCGCCTTTACCTCGGCCACCCGCATGAATCTGTGCCTTGATTACGGTTACCGGCGTTCCCAGTTTTTTATAAATAGCTGAAGCCTCGGCAGTCTTGTCCGTTACATAGCCTACCGGAACAGGAATGTCATATTTTTTTAAAATTTCTTTTGCTTGATACTCATGTACTTTCATAGGAGTCAGGCTCCTGTTTTTAGAGACTGAGTCAAATATATTTTGACGAATTTTGACGAATTCCAAACCTGCCCATTCAAGAATGAAGCTCAGGCAGAAACTCAAAATTCAGTCCGGAATCAATATTATTACGTTTCCCGGGAACCATTTTCAAGTTTTTTTAACAGATGAAGAATTTGTTCAATTTCATAATCTTTGGAGTAATATTTTGCAGCATTTTTCCCTGCCTCCTGCGCCATATGATTGACTTCCCTTTTATGAGCCAAAGTCCATTGCACTTTTTCGGCATAATCCTCAATATTATTATACTCATAAAGCAGGCCAAACTTGCCATAAGCCAGAATTTCCGGTGTTCCCCCGGAATTTGTGGCAATGACGGGAAGACTCGAAAGCATGGCTTCTACGGTAACCATTCCAAATGTTTCACTTTCTGAAGCAAGGGTAAAAATATCAATGGCATTATAAAACATCTCCACATCGCTGGCATATTCATGGAAATATATACAAGATTCCAAACCGCGATCTTCAACATATTGTTTCATTTGCCGCAAATATTCGCCCGATTCATTTAACGACGGTGAACCAAAAATCAAAAGATCGACAAGAACACCTTTTTTACGAAGGGCTTCAACAGCCTTAATTAAAAAAAACTGTCCTTTTTTGGGGGAAACACGTCCTATTATCCCGATCAAGGGGGCTTTCGGCAAGATCCCCAGTTTTTTACGGGCTTCTTTTTTGGAGTATTTGGGTTTAATAAATCTGTTAATATCAACGCAAAGCGGAATAACTACTATACGTTTTTCCGGAAAACGTGTTCTCTGGAGAACTTCTTTTTTAAGTACCTCCAGGGGGCTGATCCAGTAATTTATCCCCCCAAATCGCCATGTATGCAGAAAATCCCGTTTATTAATGGCAATTTGCATTTGCTGCTGATAAATGATATTTAATTTTTTATAAAAAAATTTTTTTGTTAGAACTATTACGTCCAGATCTTTATTGTCAATAACAAATACAGTAAAAATATTCTCAGCCTTTAATTTTTTAGAAATTTTAAGCGCATTCTTAAAGTCGAAATATTTTCCTGTTTTTCCAATCAGCCAGGTTGAATAAAAAGTTTTTTTTACCTCCTGATATATCCTGGATTTCGGATTTGTAATCAATAAAACCTGCTGTTTTTTCTTCTTTAAGAAAATAGCTGTATTCAAGGTGTTCATTTCCAGACCACCCCATGAAGTGGATTGAATAAAAAAAGCAATTTTCATTATTATATCTCCCTTTGCATCACAATGGCGTCTACCAGGTTATTGTAGTATTTTTTTCGAACATGAATTTTGTAAAATCCAAAGTTTTCATAGAGGCGAATGGCTGGCAAATTTGTAGCGGCTACTTCGGAAATAATATTGCACATATTTTCGTTAAGCGAGTCCTGGATTAATTTTTCCAGCGCAGCAGAGGCAACCTTTTGTTTCCGGTATGGCCCAAGAATGCCAATTTTTTTTAATTCTATGGCGTCTCCTGAAATTCCGTACGAAAGAAAACCGGCTGGGAAGAGAAGCTCTTCATCGCCGGAAATGACAAAAACCTCATTTACCGGGTTTTCAATTTCGGCCCGCCATTGACTTTCCGACCAGGGGATATCAAATATTTGCGCATCCAGCGCGATCAATATATTGATTCCAGCCATATTTTCGGGTTTTATTTTAATAAAAAACATTTATGGATTTGCATCGTTCTTTTTTGTATACCCTTGTCAATATCAATAAACTATGGCTTGGTGTTTCCTTGCAAAAGTTTTGAGCCTGGGCATGAACTTCGATATTCACGTCAGAATACAGAAAAATGCGTTTTTTGGGCGCTTCGCGCCCCTAAAACACGCTAATTTAAATCACTATGAATAAATTTCGAATTCCTGACGAGCATCTTTTTCGATGACCACGTTATATGAAATTTCTTGACAAATCCGGATATGTTTTATAAACTTACAGGAATGGGAATTGTCTGGCAAAAAGAATACGAGCTTGGTATTGAGAAAATCGATAGTCAACACAAGCGCTTGATTGACCTGATAAATCAACTGGATTTGGCTTGCGGGGTGAAAAAAAGCCCCGAGGAAGTTGAAAAAATATTTTTAAGTCTTGTGAATTATACCAATTACCATTTTACGGCAGAAGAAATGGTAATGAAAAAAAACGGATATCCATTGTTTGAAAATCATAAAAGCAAGCATGATTTTTTTGTTCAAAAGATAAGTCAATTCAATCGACAAATCCGGGAAGACAATACATTGGCCTTGAGCGATACCATCGACTTCCTGAATACCTGGCTTGTTGAACACATTATGGGTGAAGACCGAAAATATGTTCCCATCCTAAAGGAAAAATTTAACGGAAAAAAGGATGACTAAAATCCCGATAACCAGAAAAATTATACCCGAATAAAAATATATTTGCATAGATTTTTTTATCATAAATATTTGTAGTTTTATGCCTGATTCTCCTATCACGGGCTTTTGAACCATATATCCTCCATACATTGTTTCCCCGCCCAGAACAATATTCAAAGCCCCTGCAAAAGCGCTCATGGGATGGGCAGCATTGGGGGATTTGCTTTTCAGACGATCCCGTAAAAAAATCCTCAGAGCATGGGCAGGCATGGCATGTGAAACTGCTATTCCGGGAAGTAAGAAAATTATGCACAAACGTGCGGGAATAAAGTTCAAAACATCGTCCATACGCGCGCTGAATTTTCCAAACTTTTCATATTTTTCATTTTTGTATCCAACCATGGAATCCAGGGTGTTGGCGCATCGATAGACAATAATAGCCAGAGTTCCCATCCAGATACCGGAATTCCAGAAACTCCCGGCTATCGCGCCGACAATATACCACCATACTGGTGACATAAAAGCGTCCAGAAAACTCTCTGATATACTTTCAATGGCGCCCCGAATTATTTGGTCTTTGTCTAAATAATCAACGTCGCGGCCTGCAATCTGCGAAAGGCTTTTTCTGGCTGCAGAAATCTTTCCAAGAGCCAGATTTTCATAGACTGGACGGGCATGGTCTATCATGTCGCGAAATGCAAAGCAGGAATATACCGTGAAAACCTGTAATAATAAATCCATGAGATGATAATTGAATGAAACCAGAATAAAATGTAATAATAAAAAAGCGCCGCAAAAAGGAATAACCGAACAAAACCAGAAAATAATTCCCCATAAAATTTCCGTGGAAAAATATTTCAAAAATATTTTTTCGAGCCAGCCGAACCATTCTCCCATAATGCGTACGGGATGAAAACGGTAAACAGGATCGCCCAGAAGAATATCCACGAAAAAAGCCAGAGTTAATACAAGCGCAGACTGGTTCATAACAATTTCGTCTTACAGAATCGGCAACTGCCACAAAATACCGCCGGAGGTATTTGCAAAAAATATGAGCAAATTCGGGGTTATGGCGAGCAACAATGCCTCTGAAATCTCCGAAGAGGCTCCAAGAATATCTCCTGTAATTCCTTTTATTTTGAAGTAAGAATACAGACCAATTATCATGGAAATTACGGCTCCGGAAAATATTATGTAAAGCGCGCCATAACCTGTAAAAAATCCCATTATCAGTAAACAATAAAGAAAAGCAATAACCACATGCCGCATGGACGTGGATTGGATTACAACCCCCCCGGTTCCATTTTTTCTGGCATAATTAAAAAATCCTGAAAGCAGGGTCATTGAAAACCGGGAAACTGCTGCAGAGGAAATAAAAATCCACAAATGATTCTGTTCAATAATAAACCGGATAGCAATCCATTTTAAAAGGCAAACTAATATTAATGACAGAGACCCGAATACTCCAGTCGATGAGTCTTTCATTATTTTTAAAATATGTTCCCTGTCTTTACCTCCCCAAAAACCATCGGCCATATCAGAAAGTCCATCCAGATGAAATCCCCGCGTAATTACAATCATCAATAACAAAATCAGAAACGCCGCCCATTCGCTGCGCATCTGCATGGTTTTCATGGCAATGGCTGCTGCATAGAAAATAGCTCCGAGAAGAAATCCTGTTAACGAAAAATACACAGAACAAGTAGAAATATTCCTGGTCCACCGATGCGGAACTGGAATAATCGAAAGAAGGCTGACAGAGGCAAGAAAAGACTTCATTTCCGGATTTGCTTTATAGATACAGGAATTCCGCTCACCATCAAGATTACCGTATCGGAAATTTCCGCAACATGCCTGTTTAGCAACCCCAACTCTTCTCCATAATCCCGCGCCAGTTTATGATCAGGAATAATTCCCATTCCGGTTTCATTGGTTATTATGAGGCAATGATTTGACAGGGATAAAAGCATGGAAATAAAAACACTCATTCGCATTTCACGCTCTGATTTTTCCGGAAAGACAAACATAAGATTTGCCAGCCAGACGGTAAGACAATCCAGAATTACCACATCATATACATGGTGTAGCCTGGACAATACATCTGATATATTTATTTTTTCTTCCACCAGATCAAAAAAAAGATCCAGTCTTTCTTTTTGATGTATGGCAATTTTTTCTTTCATTGAATTGTCGCCAGGGTCAGCAGTTGCAATAAAAGCGCGCTTTTTATACATTTTTGCCATTTTTAGGGCATGTGCGCTTTTTCCGCTTTTAATTCCGCCTGTTATCAGGGTAATCATTAAATTACCAACTTATCAATATTCAATCCTGTCAAAACTCCTGTTTTACCGTCATGGTCAATAATATTTACTGAAGGTCGAAATACTTCAAAGGCAAGATGATGAATGTAGCCAATATTGAGCATCCTGCAAATTATGAAACGAATTACACCCCCGTGGCATACCATTACGGAATTTCCCTCAAATCCCAATATTTCAGAATCCAGAAAATTATTAATACGCAAAATAAATTCATCTACCCCCTCGCCTTTAGGGAAACGAAATTCCAGGGGATGTTTTGTCCACGTATCAACGGCCTCGGGAAATTTTTCGGATATTTGTGAAAAGTTCATGTTGCTCCAGTTACCGATATCTATTTCATTAATTCTGGCGTCGGCCTTAAACTTGCATCCTGGAAACATAATCCCGGCAGTTTGCTGCGCCCGCAACAGCGTTGACACATACAGTTGTACCGGAGAACTCTGTATTAATATGTTTCCAAAATAATTCTGTGCATCTTTTTTCCCTTCATCAGAAAGCGGTAAATCAATTTTACCTACAAGAGATGTTTTTTCTGCCGTCGTTGAGGCATGTCGAATTAATACAAGTTTTCGATTCATGGGCAATTTTGGAAATATCAGGGAGTAACCATTTCAGGTTCAACCGGCATGTCATTTTCAAAAAAATCCTCAATATCTTTTTTGGAGCTTTTTATACCTGGTTTGTCTGATTGATTGTTCTCATTTAGATTTTCAATTTCAACTTTATCCCTCAAAGCCATTTTCGATTCTTTTTCCCATTTGCGGGCAAGAGACTTATGCTTGCTGCCGGGATACAATTCTGAAAATTTTGCAAAATATAAAGCTGATTTTGAATAATTGCGCATTTGATAATAGCATTGCCCTTTTTTAATATAGGCATTTTCATCTTTGAAATCCGGAGGAAATTTAATTACCATATCAAATTTTTCCAGAGCCTTCTCATAGTTTCCCTGCAGATATTCAAGATTTCCTAGATAATAAAGACTGACTTCGGAAGACATTGAGGAAGGAAATTTATCCGAAATAAAGGCAAAGTAATTTTCCGCCTCCCCCATATTGTTATCGTGGAACAATTCCTGGGCAGATTCAAGCAACTTTTTTTGAAAGTTGGCCGCCGTATTTTCGCTGCGCTCGCTACGATTGATATAAATATTAAAAAAATGCTCATATTGGCGCAATGCATCGTTGTATTTTTTTTCTTCAAACAAAACATCGCCAAGTTCCATATCGGCTTCTTTGTTTTTGGAGTTTTCAGAAATCGCAATTTCATAGTTGGATTTGGCAGCAGAAAGATTTTTCTGCCTGTAATAAAATCGCGCAATTTCAGTATAGATATCCGAGCGCACCATATCATCCACATTTTCAGACAATAATACCATCAGGGCATTTAAACCTTCCTGGGAGTTGTATCTCGAAAGTTGCAGGCGGGCAATTTTAAATTTTACTTTGTCTGCAAGGTTTTTATCCAGATTTAATCCTAACAACGATCTGTACTTGCTGGTTGCAACATCAATGTTCCCCCATTTTTCATACAGCTCGGCAAGCTCAAACAATGCTTCTTTGGCTTGTTTGCTGTCCGGAAACCGGGAAGCAATGGTTGTCAATATTTCCATGGATTCTTTTTGTGTTTCCATGGAATCCTGATCTATCAATAATTTTGCCTTGGTTAACAGGGAACGGGCTTCTCTATCAGGCGAAAAAACTTCACGATTAAAGGTAATTACTCCAAGACCGGATAAAATAATCAACGAACCGGCAATAATATAGAAATTCTTCATTTTGTCATTTTCTCCAGAATTTGCCTGTACCAGAAATCAGCCCGGTCTTTGTAAATTTTTTTAACCGAGGAATCCATAATCTGATCCAGAGCTGTCTCATACTGTTTTAAATAATAATTGCTTAATGCCGAATAAAAATTTGCCTTTGCCCTGATTTTAACCGAGGAACTTTTTTTATAATCTTTTAATTCCAGCAAAGTATCGGTATAGTTTTGTTGAAGATATGTTCGTCGCAATATACCGTTTACTTTTTGATCCGAGATGAGAGAAATATCGTCAAATTCCGAAAAATCAGGATTTTCATGAGTTTTCTTGTTTTGTCCATCATTATCAAGCATTGCTTTTTTAAAGATAACCGGCCCAATTAGATTATCCCCAAGCTTCAGCGTCAAGGGCATCACTCCCTTGGGGGTATCCAGGAAAAGAGCATAATAATACAGCCCATCCTTGTCGGGAGTATCTATGAATGATTCTTTCTTAAGAGGGATTTTTGCAACATAGTTTTCAGTAGAAAGATCGGTCAGGAACTCCGGCTTCTTCGTAAATCTAAAAATATGGAAGTATGATTCATCGACGGAATTAGCCCCGGATTGAAGCGGTTTCCAGGAAATGAGGATTACGTTTTCCTCCGAAACTGCCCTCAAATCATAATTTAAATCGGGATTTGATTCTTCAGTTTTTTGATGTTTTTTTTCTTCCTCAGGCTTTGGTTTTACTTCTTCCTTGAAAGCGGGTACCGGCTTGTTCATGGAGTTTTCTCCAGGAATCAACAACTTCTGAATCGTTCCCTGCCTGTTTTGGGATAACACAGCATAATACCAGTCCCCATTGGGAATATTCATGTCCAGATAACTGGTGAAAGTATGATCCACCGTACCCACAATTAAAGCGCTTTGCAAATCCTGTTCTAACAGTATTTGATCAAAACTTCTGTAAACAATAAACTTGTCGGTAAATTCGGGATTTGGATCAGACCAGCTTACAAAAATATTTTTCTTGCTTTTATATTCGGCGTGAATCGATCTGACAGTTGATGACAAAACTTCCGGTTTATTGATTGGCTTAATAGTATAGGTTTGTCCAGGCTTTAGCGATACTTTTTCTATGCCAAATGGATTCAAGACCATAGCCGCATAAAAAAAGTTCCCGCTGGCTCCATCCTGATCGTCGTAGTAATTGTTTATGGATGGAACCGAGCCAATGCGCAGCGCATTTTTAAAAAATTTTTCATCCTTAATCTCGCGGGTGCTTCGATAGATCAATATTGAGGCATTGGGAACCGGTTCATAATTCCAGCGAATACGGACGCTTTTATTGTCAATTACCTCTGCTTGAATATTGGTAACCGCTTCGCTAAAGGTCGTTTGAGGGGAAAAAAAATCCTTTTCATCAAAGTGTACCGCCCTCGTTGTAAAATTATCGTCGGCTTTCAGTACTACTGTTTCTTTTTTCAACCCTGTATAGGAAACAACAGCGTAATAATAATCGCCAGGGCTGGAAACAGTATCCTTATAACTGTTGTTTCCCGCATCAACAAGCGAAAGAACTCTACCACCAATCAACTGACTCAGGCGTGAAATGGGTTGATCGCTTCTTACTATGGCCAGTTGATCTTTTGTGTTGATGGGCATCCAGGTTAATAACACTTCGCCTTTTGTTGCGTTTTCGGTTTTTGCCTTGATGCTGCGAACATCCACACCCAAAGTTTCTACACGGATAACTTCCATATCTTTATGTGTAGTATACGTATCTTCAGGCAAAATAAACTGGGAAAATATTTCGGAAGTAAAAAAAACAAAACATAATAATAGTATAATTTTAATAACAGGTTTTTTAAAAAACATAATGTATATAGCTCACGAAGTTTTATTACTATATTTTCGGCTCAAAACGTTCCATATTGTAGCTGTAAATGCATTGTTTAGGTAAAAATCCATGAGTATTGACCTGGTCTGGGAAGTTGGTTTTTTGCCCCCCATGGGGGCAAAAAAATATTTAACAGGGACCGGGTCCGTATTAATTGAATTTTCTAAAACAATCACATAAATGCGTGACCTGCAACCGGCCTATTTATCAAAATCTTTATAGAGCATGCTTGGCTGAATACCCTCGTTGCTCTGGTATTTATTGCTCTTGTATTCATCATATTGCCCCTCAATGGTATGATAAAATATCTGGCAAATACCAACTCCGGCATAGATTCTGATGGGTTGCACAGCAATCATTTCAAGGGTCCAGAAACCTTTAAATCCGACATCTCCGAATCCGGCTGTGATATGTACAAACAAGCCAAGTCGACCAACGCTGCTCCGGCCTTCCAGCATGGGAACCAGATTATAAGTCTCGGTATATTCGCGAGTCCGTCCAAGATAGAGTTTACCGGTTTCAAGCACCATTCCTTCTTCTGGAATAATAATCTTGTCTACCTCATTGGGAACTTTCATATCAAGCTCTTTTTTTTTGTACACCAAAATTTCACTGGAAAGGGTAAGATTATACGAGTTTGGATTTATGTTTTTTTTATCGTAAGGTTCAATAATAATGGACTTACCCAATCTGTTTTCAATTTCCCGGCCAGATAAAATCATTTTAATCCTTTTGAATTTTCTTTAACAGTTCTTTTACAATGCTTTCATAGGATTCCAGAACCCTTAGCGTATCCGAGCCCGCCTCTCCATGCTCTTTGTCAATGGCAGTTATTGGAAATCCTTTTTCGCCTGAATCCATTACGGTTTTCGACAAAGGAATTTCGCCCAGAAAATCAATTTCCAGACTTCCAGCCATGGTTTTTCCGCCTTCAGAAGAAAATATGTGAGTCCCCTTTCCGCAATGGGGACAAATAAATTCGCCCATATTTTCAATAACACCAAGAATTTTTACCTTAACCTGGTCAAACATATCTATGGCGCGACGGGCGTCTTGAAGCGCCACACCCTGGGGCGTTGTAATAATAACAGCTCCATCCAGATCAATAAGTTGAACCAGCGAAAGTTGGACATCGCCGGTACCGGGGGGTAAATCTATTAATAAAAAATCCAGTTCACCCCATTCAATATCAAACAAAAATTGTTCGATAGCCTTTCCAAGCATCGGGCCACGCCACACAATAGCTCGATTTGCTTCGATTAAAAATGAAAAACTAATCATTTTAATTCCATGTTTTTTTACAGGAATAATTTTTTCATTTTCAATTTTTACGGGAACCGTAGACTCATAACCAGCCATACGGCCAATGGATGGGCCGTAAATATCACCGTCAAGAATACCCACTTTATAACCCATTTTAACCATGGTTGCAGCAATGTTCATGGTAGCCGTAGATTTACCAACCCCGCCTTTACCCGAGCCGATAGCAATGATGTGTTTGATGTTTTCAAGCTTTCTGACTCCGACAAGCGGCGACACCGGAGGAGCTCCTTCAACCTGAATAAATTTTACTTTTATATGTTCAACAGGAACATTGTTTTTCGAGAGAATAGTTTTAACATGAGCCTCAAGGGCTAAAAGTTCGCCGCGTTCTCCGCCAGCTTCAATTTCAATTACAAGTTTATCTTCCTGGGTATGAATATTTTTTACCAAACCGTCCGAGACTATATCGGTACCGGCATTGGCATATCGAACCCCTTTTAGAATTTCCCTGATTTTATCCGCATTACTTTCCATAATTGTCCTTGTTTATTTTTTTGATTTTTTTTGCCCTTTGTCAAGTCTGGTTTCATCGAGAATCCGAGCCACGCTTGAAATATCTTTTTCCTTTGGAGTTCGCTTGTTGTCCTGGAATCTGGTTCCGCCTTTTATGACAGTACGGGCTGTTAGCACAAATCTAATCATTTGAATTATCAAATAACCCATTAAAATGTAGAACAATACCCGAAATAATACCATTGAATTTATTTTCCCGATTAATGATTTCTGGGTTTACGATAAAATCTCTTTCGCTCAGGCCGCGACGTACTGCGATCTGCGTTCATGTTCAACGAATGATCTTCCAGTCCCTTGTTGACTACTTTTCGGATAGCAGATTGCAATTTTTTTCGCATTCCAATTTCCCAGAAAAGCGCCCTCTGAATTCCCTGATCGTCATCATTGGCGCGAACTGAAATTTTATAGACGATAAAAGCCTCCTGAAAGAATATCTTGTTTTTAAAATTTCTTACCCATGTTCTGTTTTCGAGCTGCTCCTGATAAAATTGCCTCTGGGCATTGTAGATTTGCAGTATTCTCTCGCTTTCATTGCGGGTGAGTCCAAGATCTTTTGAAACAATTTCCATCCTGTTTTTTATTTCGCGTTCTATACCCCGGTCGCGCGGATTGCTGTTGAAAAGATCCAGCATAAAAACGCTTCCCATGAGCGCAAAGTATACGGTCGTATTAATGTCTTCATGTTCAGAAATCATCCTGTCGCCAATGCGCAGACATTTTCCCAGAAAACTTGTATCAAAGCTTTTAGGCCATTCCTGATCTTCTTTGCATTTTTTTCCCAAATCTGGAAAAAGAGAATCAAACAAACCCAGTTCCGCCATTTTTTTAAAAATATCAGCCGTATGCGCCGTACGAAATATTTTATTAAATTCCTCGTGCAATCTCGGAGCGGATGCTGTTTGAATCAACTTGCGATATCTTCGAATTCCTTTTTCAAGATCTGCGTGAATTTGAAAATTCAAAGTACTGGCAAATTTTACCGCTCGCAACATTCGCACAGGATCTTCGGGCAGGGAAATATTTTCGCTGCCAATAATACGCACAATTTTATTTTTTATATCCTCATAACCCCCGGTATAATCAATGATGGTTTCATTGCGCAGATCAAAAAAAAGAGAATTTATAGTAAAATCCCTGCGTGCTGCGTCATCTTTAAAAGTACCAAATTCATTGTCGCGAATAAGCAAAAGCTCCGACTCATCCCGAGCATCTTTTCGGCTTGAAGGCAATGATCGTGCGGTAGATACTTCTATGATTTTGTTGTTTTTAAATACGACATGTACAATTCTAAAGCGTTTGCCGATTAAACGGCTGTTTACGAAAATTTTCTTAACTTCAACCGGCGTTGCATTTGTCACAATATCATAATCTTTTGGACGTCGATTCAATAACAGGTCGCGTACGCATCCTCCAACAATATACGCTTTATAACCAAATTGATTTAACCTCCCGATAACCTTTTGTGCATCAAGGTCAATATAATTTTTTCTGATATTATGAAAGTCAGAATAATACCTTTTTCCGGCTGGATATTTTAATATATCGTCCGGACTGGAATGATCCCTCCGGAAAAGCAATTTTTTTACCCATTTTAACATTACGTCGACTCTTGAATATTCAGATAGACTATCAACTACTTTATCTCTGAATTTCGGGATTGAGTTCAAGGAAACGAGCCTGGGCATGAACCTCAATATTCAGTCAGAATGATTTAAATTAGCCTAACTGCAATCTCAAATTTCAATTTACATTGCAGGGTTCTTCGGTTTTCTTGCGTGTGTTTTGTAAAAAACCATTTTGGAATTTTTTTCTTGCATTGTTTGTTCTTTATGATTTATGGCCACAAGGTCTTTTTTCACAGATGGCTCCTGACAATAACTTCCAAAAAATAGACAGCGACCATTATGAACTGATTTTTCCCGAAACTTTTTCCAAGAAGGCAAAAAGCATTGCCTCCATGCTTGATCAAAGTTATGACCATATAAATAAATCTCTGGGGGTACCCAATGATTATAAACTTTCCATTATTTTTAACAATCAAACGGCGTTTTCCAATGGTTTTGTCACTCTTGCTCCTTTTTACAGCATGTTTTACTCTCTTCCTCCGCAGGCAAATACCTATTCTCTTTTTTACAACGACTGGATAAAACTTCTGGCCTCACATGAACTGCGGCATGCGGCGCAATTTAACAAACTCAATCATGGGTTTAACCGGGTACTCAGTTTTCTCTTTGGAGACATTGGCCTTGCTGCCGGAATAGGGCTTTCAGCACCGGGATGGTTCATGGAAGGCGATGCCGTATACACAGAGACCGCAGTAACAAATTTTGGACGGGGTAAAATTGCATCATTTTCGATGCTCACAAGAGCGATGCTTTTAAACGACGAAATTCCTGACTACTCACAGGCATATTTAAATTCCAATTATGCAGTTTACCCCAATATTTACGAACTTGGGTATTTACTGAATGCTCGCCTGAGAAATCAGCATGGGGATGACATTTTTGATAAAATATTATCATTTAGCTCGTCATGGGATGTACTGACCGGTCCATACTCATTTGCGCTGGGTGTACACAGCAAAACAGGGAAAAGTCTTTTTAAAAACTATGACGAGCTTATGTCTTTTCTCCAGGCCGGCTGGAAAAAACAAATGGATGGCGTACATCTTACAGATTATACGACCATACCCAAAAAAGACAGATCCTTTTATACTGAATACAAATCGCCGGTAATCCCTTCAGCAGAGAAAAATCTTTACGCCTACAAAACCGGAAAATTTAATGCCGGGGCAATCATTAAAATATCTTCCGGAAAACCGGAACAGGTAATTGCATTTACAGGATATCTTACCGGCAATTTAAACGCAGGCAAAAACACATTAATCTGGTCAGAAGAAGAACCGGATATCCGCTGGGATAAAAGTACATCGGCAATTTTTGTTTATAATACGGCATCGCGCAACGTAAAAAAAATCCGGTTAAATGGACGCCTGTTTGCGCCATCAGTTTCTATCGACGATAAAAACATTGCCTGCATTGAATATGAAATTACCGGAGATTCCTATCTTGTCATTCTGGATGCAATAAAATCGTCTATAATTGAAAAAATAAAAGTACCGGACGGCTCCCTCTGGCAAACGCCGCGATGGGGAAACAGCCTCGACAAGATTGCCATTCTCGAAAGCACGACCAGCGGAAAAGCTATAATAATTTATGATTTAAATCAAAAAAAAATAATCAGAAACATGAAGCCGCTGCGGCATCAAATCAGCGATCCGTATATTTTTAACGATAATATTTTATTTAATCTGGACATCAGCGGAATCGACAACATTCATGCGCTGAACATAAATACCGGCGAACTAAAGCAGGTAACCAGCGTTCTTTTGGGAGCTTTTCAACCCTTTGTCACTCCCGACGGAAAATATCTTTATTACAGCAATTTTACCAGAATGGGTCACGAAATAGCGCAAATGAAATATGACCCGACCAGGTGGAGCAACGAAGAGCCGGAAGTCCCCGCAACGCCGTTTAAAAATACTGATCCTTCCCGGTCGGACTATAACACCGGCATTCTTGATAATGCTCCTGAAAAAAACTTTCCGGTTTCTCCATACTCTGGATTGGCAAACTTTTTAAATTTCCACAGCCGTTACATTGGTCCGCAAATAGACTTCTTTAACCGCAGCATTGTTTCTGTTGATAATATTGAGGCAGCCTTTATTTCGTCAAACAAACTGCAAACTCATTTTGTTACTTTATTTTATACATACAATATGAAGAAATCCAGCAACCGCGCCGCGGCGCAGTGGACGTATCTCGGCTGGTTCCCGCAATTCAATTTTGGGGGGATTGTTGATTTTCCGTATTCTTATTACGCCGACCTGTCCAACACCGTAACCGTACCGGCAAAAAAAACCGCTTATATGGATATATCGCTGCCTGTGACTGTTTCCAGAGGCCCGTTAAGTCAAACTATTGAGCCGGGTATTGATACCGGTTATAATGTGCTAAATAATACCGCAGAATTTTCCAGCGCTCTTTCTTTTCGGTATGACTTTTCCCTAAAGGGGAATCCGCGGTTGTTTGACTACCCGTATTTTAAATGGGGAATCAACAGCAAATATTATCCGCAAATTTCATTATTTAACGGCAGCGGTTGGCTAACCGGCGCTGGTGCATATATTCAAGTACCGGGGTTTTTCAATAACAATAAAATAACCTTGCGCTTTAGCGGCTATCGGCAAAATAATATCAACAATCTTTTTATTTCCCCCGATAACGCCATGCGCGCAGAAGATTTCAATTTGCACAATGAACTCTATTTGATTTCCCTGGATTATTTTTTGCCCCTGTTTTATCCGGATTTCAATATATTTCACATTGTTTATTTGCGGCAGATCAGCCTGAACTTTTTTTATGAGCGCGTCTGGACAAAGCCGGACACTTTCACAGACCCGCAATATGGCGGAGCAGATTTTCTTGTCACGCTAAATTTATTTGACCTGCCCGTTCCCGTTACCGGCGGCGTCCGGTGCATTTATTTCCCTGTCGGCCGCAGAGTAAAAATCGAGCCTCTGGCTTCTGTGTCGGTTAATTTATTATTTTAAAATTCATTTTTTGTTTATAAAGGGAGGCTTCGCCTCCCTTCGCGCACACGCGCCCTTCGTGAACCAAAGGTTAGCCGAAGATCGCTTTGCTCAGGGCTGGGTTGTGCGCTACCCTCCAGATATCCCTGAGTTCGTTTTAAATATCATTTAAAGCATATTCGGCGGTAGTTCATACGCCATTTCAATCATGCTGGCGGAAAAGTTCAACCCTTCGGCAGTAATGATAAATCCGGAAGAATCATATGTAATCCAGTTTTTTTGTTGAAATATATCCAGCAAGTTCTGCCATT
>Ga0224495_10000538_pt1 | contig 29780 bp, 40 predicted proteins | sample SF_Jul11_sed_USG_FD_168128 | JGI IMG/M metagenome (GOLD analysis project Ga0224495, IMG submission 168128) | Sediment microbial communities from San Francisco Bay, California, United States - SF_Jul11_sed_USGS_4_1 | ecosystem: Environmental > Aquatic > Marine > Sediment | place: USA: California... | reverse complement strand
TTCGCGCCTTCGGGTTTCGCTTCGTCTTGTTTCTGTTCTGTTTTTTCGTTCATAAAATCTCCTTTTAAAATTTGTCCTCACGCTCAACCACATGGCCTTACGGCCACGTCAGATAAACGCAAACGTTAGCGGCAATTTAATGCTTTATATTTTAGTTTAGTGTATTCATCTCTATAAAATTCTAACGACCGAATTACATTAGATTCGGCGTTCGTATTGCGCCTAATAATTTCACCATTAACAATATAAACACTACGATTACTTAAAATTATGCCGATTTGTTCGTTAATTCCTTTCAGGTAGGAATCGTTTAAATAATCTTCTCGAAGATGCATTAAACAGCCGCTAACAGCGTTTATCTGCTCAGTCGCGTTCGCGCCTTCGGGTTTCGCTTCGTCTTGTTTCTGTTCTGTTTTTTCGTTCATAAAATCTCCTTTTAAAATTTGTCCTCACGCTCAACCACATGGCCTTACGGCCACGTCAGATAAACGCAAACGTTGTGTGCAATATTTTGTGTATCTACTGTCTTAATTTCTGGCCTCCATGCCAGAAAAAATATAAGCGATAATGTCCACAGTCCATCCGTTTCCAAGCATAGAATAACGATTTTGCTTCGTTTCGACCCCTGTGTACCCAACAGGAACGGTTTGAAGTTTCTCAACTTCTTCAGGGTTCATTATTAATATTTTGTTCTTATATTCTACTTTTGGGATTGAGCTTCTCGACTTAGTTACGCAATTTGTTTTCCCGTCGAAATAAAAAAACCTTTGGTCTTGGCTCCCGTGCCCTTTCAAAGTTTGATCATACTGAGCATAATTTTTGCCTCTTTTAATAGTCTCAGGAAAATGAATTTTTATTTCATTGTGGCGCGTGTTTACATCAAATATATCAGATATAAATATATTTTTGTCTTTTGGGTTGCTAATATTTTTGATATTTGACCAGTAGACCCGTTCACGTTTTTGAGCAGAAACCAACGACGAGTTTATATGCACGCCCTCAACACCGAGAATATTATTGATTATAACCTCCCACTCTTTTTTCATTTTTACGTTTTCTAGCAAAAAGTATTCTGGTTTATAGTGTTTTAAGATATCGACAAAATCAAAAAATAATTTTGACCGTTCATCCGCAAAATTAAGTTTTTCGCCAGCCCTACTAAACCCTTGACACGGCGACCCTCCTATAATCAAATCAATTTTCGGTAAATTCCAGTCTTGCCATTTTGTAACGTCGCCAAGCTGTATCGTTTTTGGATAATTATGTGTTGTAACTTTAATTGAGGGTTTATCAATTTCACTAGCAAAATAATTGTTATACCTAATTCCCGCTTTATTTAGAGCTATCTGGCCACAGCTCATCCCATCGAATAATGATAATACGTTCATTGTTCAAAAACCTCCTGTTTTTTCAAATCCTACAAAATACAGCACACAACAGCGCATACACGGCGCGAAATATGTATTTTCTCATTTTATCACCCCGTATCTGTAATCTGTCCAGTGAATCAGCTTACCTTCGAATAATCCACGCCCATATGTTTTCTCGAAAAAATCATAGAATTCGTATAATGTCTCAAAGCCGTCATTCTTAACCAAATCTGAAATTTCAAAATTTTCAATCTGCCGGCCATTTATAGTGATGTGGTAAATTTCACCTGTCATGATATTAATATCCTGCACACCGGTGCAGACACCTGTCATGAACTGATTATATTCTGACGTTCTCACGCCTGTGGCGAAATGGATCTTTCTGCCAGCCTTCCACCGGTTTTTTTGGTCTTTGCGTATTGTGTGGATTTTCCTACCGTCTAATATTATTGGTAGAAATTTTTGTTGAAAACCTAAAGTCATTTTATCCCCCTTCCAATTCTCTTTCAATTCTTTATGCGTCATATTTTTTGCGGCTGGTATCTATACGCTCTGCATAATTGTTCAAAGCAGACAACACAGAAGAATCTAAGAAAATTTCGGCTTCTTCATTATCATGGTTATTAAGACGCAATAAAATTCCATCACCTCTATCAACGGCATAAACCGCATCGCCTAAATATATTGGTTCTAATTTCATAGTATCTCCTTTTTTAAAATAATATTATACAGCTCGCTGATCTGTGACTGCACTGCCGCCCGATATTCGTTGACCGTGAAAACCAAAATCAATTTGATCCGATTTTCCGGGGCTCTGATTAATCCAGAGTCATCATCCAGTATGTAGTGATGCTGGCGACAGAGTGGTATAATATTGGCATCCTCCCGTTTTAGATGTGGATGGGATCCGGCAGGGTAGATATGCGCCCCATCCACGGGAGATTGTCCGCAGAATAGGCATTTTCCCGAATACCTGATCTTGGCAATTTTTTTTGCTGTTGTTGTAGTATTATGGGTCATTTGCGATTGCCCGGAGTTAATTCTCGACGCAAGAATTCTGTTTCTTTGGTGTCGAAGTTATCGATCATCCATGCGAGATAGGTTATATTTCTGCGGCGAATTTCTCGCAGGGATTGCCCTGCATGTTTACCATATTTTAGTATCGTATTCCATGAGGGACCCTCGATAATATCTCGATCATCCTGATCTAATTGATCGCCTGTTCTGTCGGCAGAGACCGTACATCCGCAATTTAAAACATACAGAGTTGACCATTCGGTAGAAAATTGAAATCCATGCATCTCGCAAAATAATACGATAGATTTAGCCAGTATCATATTTCCTCGTTTTTTTATAGATATGTATAATTTCTTTGGTCGTATCCCACTCATCCTGAAATCGATTTTTATATGCCAGCGCAATATTTCGGTCTTTATCGAGTTCTGCCAATTCTGATTTAATCAGTGATGGTTTGTTCGATTTGACACAGGATAACTCTGCCAGCCGTTCGTCGGTATAGAATTTCTCCAGCTTGAATCTGGCTGTTCGGTATGTGTATTCGGCATTAACGAAATATCCGGCGCTGATCATTTTTAAGGTTGTGAAAATTGTAAGATTATGAGCCAGTCTATGTAATTCTTTATCAATATCCACATCTGCAGGATCAACCTCTGATGGATTTTTCACCGGCAATAATCTGGTCAGTAGTGAATTAATCGTGTCCACTATTTCGCCTCAACAAATTTTAGACCTGATTTTTCGACTTGGTCCCGAAGACTCACTGGGCCGCGGACCCAGTGAGTCTTCCCGTCGTAATAGTGATACTGTATCTGATCTGCTATAATTCCGAGTTTCTCGCGTAACTGTTCAGGGCTCAATTTATTTCTAGTAATGCGTCGTTCACGATCGGATATGTTTTTCAGTATTCCGGCAATATAGTGTAAATTATCCGGTTTTTGTTTACGACTGATTGCGATTTGAGCCGCCTCCGCATATTTATGACCACCGTACAATTTTTTTAGTCCGTCGACTGACAGCCGAGGCGGTTTATCCGCCGGGGTGGTATGTTGTGTAGTTGATGGTTGTAGTTGATGCGTAGTATATGCATTATAAGAGTCGGCCATTTTGGCCGGGGCAGTCGGCCGTTCTGTCCGGGTGGAGTCGGCCATTTTGGCCGGGGCAGTCGGCACTTCTTTTTCGGGCAAAAAATTTTTATCAGTTTCTTTTTGGTAAAAAACATACATTTCAACAATTTTTTCGCGATTAAGCGATACGTGCACGGTCTCTGATCCGTGCCACATAAATTTAGAGAGAACGATTAATTGTTTCGTTTCCAGTCGTTTAAGAATACGCCTCATTGTTCGTTCTGGAATTAATAGCCGGCTATTCCAATCAGTATACGTGCAGGCCATCCACTCCCGCCCATCTCGTTTGATGGATAGTTTAGATTGCCCTGACCGGTTTGGAGTAAACCAGCCAAATATATGAGCGAGTACAATGGCAGAGGTGTGATCCCCTGCCGCTCCGATATGCCATTTTTTTAAGTGAATATATTCATCCGGTCCCTCCATTTTTGCGAGTTGCGAAAAATTCATAAAAACTCAATCTCTCCGTCATTGAGTGACGCGTACCATCCCGGCATATCGATCGAGCTGAATTCACTGCCGAAACCCGGCCATCGATTTTTTTCGCGACAGCGGGCAAATCGGGCGAGGGCAGTCAGGTAATTTGTACGACCCACCTCGATCCACTCTGGTGATATTACTACAGGGTTGACGGCGTAGGGAGGTTTACTCTCAATAAATATAAACCGATAACCCTGCACGGGGCGGGAATTGTCCAATACTGAATCAATATAGAATGCGGCCTGAAAATCATATTGATAATTGATAATTGATCTCATTATCCCTTGATAGGATATGTCAGCCGTGGTTTTGATATCATAGACATATGCGCCATCATAGATGTCAATTTTCGCCTTCAATTCAATTCCGTCCCGCATCGATAGTGCGACAATTTCGGTCAGCCAATCGGTAGATTTAGTTTTCAATTTCTCGATAATCGGAAAGAGGCTGGCGGACATTGATTGGACCTTTGCCATTTCGGAATCTGTCAGCAATTCTCCGGGAAATATTTCTGCCTCGTCTAACCAGGCCTTGGCCGCTCTAGTTTTGGTCGGCCCGATTTTGTAGGATTGGTCAAATATTTCCGGTTCTAAAACCAGACAGTGAACCGCAGAACCTACACGCATCGAATCAGTTTGCTCCGATGAGTTATCCATGGCGAATTTACAGTGATATGGTGTCTGAGAATGCAATATTTTCAGCGTCGATTGGTTAATTGCGGGAAGAGCGCGATATTCCGGTTCTGACATTTTTATCATGCTGACACCTCGCTGGACATCAATATATCCCAGAATTTTTCCCAGTTGCGTTCTACTGATTTTGCGGCCGTATAGACCTGTTTGAGACTCCATCGTTGCGCCCTCAAATGGGCCGCTAAATCTGACGGCATGTCGGCAATATAGCGGCCCATATCATTGATGTCTGGTTCAGCCTGTGTGCTCGTCGCAGTCGTATCGGGGTCGATTGTTTTATTTGGGAGAACAGTAATCTGGCTATCGTCTCTGATTTCATCGCGGTCGTACAAACCTGATATCGAGAATGTTTTGCGGAGAGCCTGAGATTCGGAAACTTTTTGAATCATTGTTCTCGGTTTCGTTTTCCACAAATTTTGGCCGGTTGAATATTCCTCCTCGTAGACCTCGACAACGATGGGATGAACCATATTTTTTCTATATACGGTTGTGCGTGCGATGTATTGATAACCGCGCCTGAATTCGGCCCATCCGTCCCGATCTTTATACCGTATATTCAATGGTTCGTCAAGACGCTCAATTTCCGTTGCGATCCCGTCGAACTCGCCTGATCGATGCGCAATGTCCAGAAATCCGTCTCGGCCGGCAAAAATCTGACCTGGCGCAGTTCCGTATTTCACGAAATATATCTGCCTGGCCAGTGGATCGAGATTGTATTTTTTTGCCAGATGCAAAAATAATTCAAACTCGTCCGGTGTTGAATTTTTAGCTATTGAATTTTTTATCAATTCAATTTTTTCAGGCGAGAAAAAGTTGCCGTTATCTCCATGTTTTATTACGTTGCTCATTGGTAGCCTCCTGAATGGTTATCAATTTTTGATTTGGTGTAAAGGGCAGGATTTCTATCCTGTCCTTTTTATTGATTAATAAATTAATCCCTGATTTTCTCAGTCTGTCATTGAATCTCTGCAGTGCATGACCTCGACTGGTTGCCATTATCATTGACTGGTAAATTAACGTATCTGAAATTCCATTCAGATAGAGAGTGCCTGTGTATTGGTGGTTTACCATCCTCTCCCCCTGAAATTTTTAATCACCAGTGTGTTTTTCTGGATCGGTTTCCCGATCCGTTTGAATTGCCAGATCAACGATATCACGCTGATCACCAATATTGTGCTGACGAATACTGTCATAGGTACCCTCCCTTTCTAATCGCTTACGAACCGCCTCCAGCGCTCCAAACAATCCGGCCCATTCGTTAATTTCTGTTTGTGATCTCATAGGTTTAGCTCCAATTGCCGCGCGACATCACGCGGGTGTATTTTGAGCAGAGCGGCGGCCCTGCGTATCATCTCTCCGATCATTTTTCAAATACCTCCGGCCCGATCTGGAATTCTTGGCAGAGAATACGAACTACCTCGTCGCTGCGGTGGTAGCCGGATAGTGTCTGGCGGATTCGTTCGAGAGATATAGTCAGGCTATATTTTTTAACCAGATACAAGTGCGCATTCACCAGATTGCCGTGTTGGGCAATTAAGGCGATCTTAATGGCGTTCCGGGAGTTTATTTCAATTGTTATGCTCATAGTATCTATATCCTTTCCAGTATAGTAATATAGATTCTATAAATCGGCAAGTATTTTTTATATTTTCTATAAAAAATAAGAAAAAAATTATAGATCATACGATATTATATGGTGAGCATACTCGTTAACAACCTAATACAAGATCGATTATCACAGGTGATTCAGATATTAGAGTTAAATAGATCAAAATTTACAAGAGAAATAGGTGTTACCAGTGGTGCAATTTCGGATATTTTTCATAATAGAGTTAAGAACCTGAGCGATCCATTTCTGTATCTCATTGAATGTCAATTTCGAGTAAATCTCGAATGGCTTGAAACAGGTGAGGGGAATATGTTCCTGCCTAATAGTGCGGCGCATAATCTGGATGAGACCGGCCAAAAACTCGTTGCAAACTACACGTCACTGGACTCGGCCCGCAGGAACGAATTGCTCGAGTTTTCAGAATTTTTGTGCGGCAAAAAATTAGCCGAAGATCAAAAAAAGAGCGCGGCTGAGACTGCTTAAATAAATTTCGACATATCAGATTGTCGGTAGTATTAATTTCAGCATAAGAAAATAGAATTTAAAAACATAGTACAGATGCTATGAAATTTATCGTAAGGAGTAATTACATTTCCCGCAGGTAAAAGTTTGGTTAAGATTACTTTCACTACATTGCGGGCATACCCATGTTACAGATTCCCGCGAAGATAGAGAAGGTTCAACATTTATTATTTTACTCTTTGCGGGCATTCCCGCAATTGTAATTAGACCGATAATACCGGTGAGTAATCCTATAACAAACCACAATCCGGAACTGAGGCCCTTTTCTTCTGCAAGCCACGTCGCGAAAAATGCACAGATTATTGAATGTAATAGGATGAAAAAAATAATATAGCCTCTAATGTTAGAAGCTATGTCTAAACTGTTCGTATCCGCAAATAAAGGTAGCGAATTACAAAATATCATGGCAAGAAAAAATCCAATTTTTATTCTCATATACCATTATGAATTTTATATATGATATGTCATCTAAAAATAATAGATTTTCTATTATTAATTTTATGTATCTGAAAAAGAGTTGACAGATCGTGTTACGCTGTTCCAGTTCCCCATGAAAAAAATAATTATTATAATCTTGATGTTTTTAGCTCACTGTGGAACAACAAAAAGATATTTGATTATCGACAAACCTGTGAAGGTGGGAAACATTGAAGTGTCAATGGATCGGTATTTTTGTTATTTTCGGAATATATCAACGGAAAAAACAATCCGGATACTATCCGTGAGCTACAGTATTGACCCATTTTTTTATACAATAGATATCAATAAAATAATATCTCCGGACAACTCTAGAAAAATTTTGTGCCACGGAATCGAATACACTGTTGACGAGAATAAAACACCTCTAACGATTAAAATTGCGTACAAAATTGAGGGGGAGACGGAACAGATAGAGACTACTAACTATTCTGGATTTGAGCCTACACGTCTCAGTGATTATTGAATCGGTGGCATTCTCCGGCGTGTCCATGCTGTAACCTGATATTATATTCATTGCTGATGGCTCATTGTGCCGAATTCTCGACAGCTCAAAATATCGCAATTCTAAATCAACTGGATTTTCAAAATATCGCCCTGTTTGGTTATAATATAGGTACAATGTTCCTATCTGGCAAAAAAAATTATGCCGCCATTGCGGTTCGAACTGCGTCAACTAGGGGACGAAATATAGCCGATTTCCGAACCGGCAGGCCGGCAGAGATAATCTGCGGCAGGCCGGGGAGGATAAAAGGTGAATACGGTTTTTTAAATTCAATTTGAATTTCCGTTTTATCGTCAGAGATTATTACACGGTGCGCTAATTGTGACAGTATACGGGATCGTTCTGTGTTAGATCCGAGTTTGAATAGGGACGGTAAATTTTCAAACGTATCGATAACATACTCTATACGGTTATATTGTTCGATTGTGCCCTCCTGCGCTCGAGTGTAGGATTCTACTGTCTCTCTGTAGTCGATATCCAGTTCGATTTTTTTATTTTGGTATTCCGATTTAGTTAGAACGTGATCGAGCAAATATTCCAGCAATCTGGCCCTCTGATTTTCGATTTTATCGAGACGTATTTTAAGGTTTTTAATTTCTGCAGATAGCGATTTTTCGCGATCTCGTAAAATCTCTTTTGCAATTGTCCGAATTTCAGCCGAGAACTCTGGGGTCCATGTGAGTTGTCCGATTATCTGATTCAATTGTTCGACCAATAACGATTCCCTGATATATATTCTGGCTGAGCCACGTCCGTTGGTTCGTGCCCCGTAGTAGATATGATTTTTGGCAGTCTCGCCCGAAAACAACGATCCGTTTTTTAGAACCATCAATCCATTGAATGGGTATGATCGGCGTTCCATTTTATGGCCTCGACGGGATAATTCGGCGTGACATTTATCATATAGGTCGGCCTCAACCAATGGTGTGTGTGACCCTGCATAAATTTTGCCTTTGAACCGGATGCGGCCGCAATAGATCGGGTTGTTAAGAATCTTGTGTATTGTGGCACCAGTCCATGCAACACCGGACGGAGGCAGGATCTTGTCTGAGTTTAAAATCTCGGCAATTGCATCGACTCCGTATTTACCGGTAGAGTAGAGGTCAAATATTCGGATCGCAGTGCCGGATCGAGTGTCATCCACGAGAACGGTTTTCGTATTCTGATCGTTCCAATATCCATATGCGGCGCGGAGTGGTTGACCGCGTTTGATTTTCGCCTCCATACCCTCGCGGGTTCTCTCTGCGAGCTGAAAAACCTCATCGTCAGCCAGAAATGCATCGAACATAATCCGGCGGCGCTCGTGAGACGATATTTTATTGGTCCAGATGATCCGTGGTCGGACAATATGGACTGTCAATCCGGCCATTACACGCTTCTCTATATCGGCCAAATCCTGATTGTTTCGCAAAAACCTATCAATTTTTAGAACAACAAAATGTTCTATTTTTGCGGTATCAATGTAATCGAAAATTTCATGAAATTTTTTTCGGAGTTCCGAGCGTGAGGCAGATTCAGATATTGTATAGTTGCGGTCGATTGTCAGACCAATCTGGGCCGCATATTGTGTGTTTTCGTCATCCTGGACATCCAACGAAAACCCTCTCTGTTTTTCTGATATTGAGGATACTCTATTTAATATTACTGCGCGACTCATCGCATAGAATAAAATTAGATTTTATTCCGTCAACCGTAATTAAACTATATATTTCATCCCCAAAAAAAGAGCTATTGTGATACCAATTCCACCCAGAGTCCAGAGCAGGGTTGTCCAGTGATTGGCGGCAGTCTGATTCTGATTTGCTAATTGCTCAAATTTGTCTGCACGAATTCCCTGTTGAATTTCATTTTGCTCTTTGTGCCGGATTGTGTTTGAACTCTCTGATAGTTCCCGGATGGCGTTTATTACGGCAGGGTTTTGCGGTAATTTTCTCAGTTCAGCAATTGCTATTTCGTTTTCGGATATTTGTTTTTTCCCGTCTGTTACAATTCGAGGTTGAACTGTGGTACAATTTACAGAGAACAATATAATTATCACAATTATGGTTTTCATATATTGTATCCGTTCAATAAAATGTTCGTTGGATCAATTTTATTCCAGCTCGCGTCATACATATCAAAATGCAGATGTGCCCCGAACGAATAGCCTACGTCATCCCACGATCCGAGAATATCACCCTGTTTGACATGCTGTCCATTGGCAATAATGTTATTTTTCAGATGGATGTATCGGGCGAAATATTTTTCCCCATGGATTATGGTTTCGAGGCATACATAATTGCCAGCCGAATGCCGGCCATCAGTCCAACGCAATCGAGGGTCGTACTCATCGAAATCAATTATAATTTTTCCATCTGCAATTGCGATTGCATTACGGGATACTGACGACACGTAATCGATGCCATCATGAAATTGTTTTTTACCGCGCAGTACTCGCCAGCCGTAGGGACTGGTGACGATAAACGGTTGATCAACTGGTGGTATTATTTTTGTTTTCATTTTTCTCTCCGCGTGTAACTATTTTTGTTATTTCAATATCAATACGATGTAGAATTTCTTTAACTTCTTTCAAATCGATGTAAAATTCTTTTTCAATTTTCGCAAATTGTTTTTTAACCTCACGGTCTCTATGCAATAAAAAACGAACTTTCGAATCTACTATTACAAATCTGATTAACGCCGGAATTCCGAATGTGAGAGATAGTATAATTAGCCATTTTATATTATCGATTACATATTGATTCATGTCCCACCACCTGTTTTAGTTATTTTGATCTTAGATAAAAAATCAGCGATTGGTTCGCTGATAATGAAAAAAATACCAATCGCTGCCAATAAAAATGGGTACACCAACAGATCGCTCGAAATTTCAAATTTCATAAATTCTGTCAGCTGAAATTTCGACGGCTCTTTGCAGATTCCATCGATTTCGAAATATGCAGACACGGCAAATAATCCCAAATATAAAATCCCGCCAGTCATCAGCAGTATAAATCCGTATTTTATTTTTTTAGAATATGACAGCTTGCTCATTTTATCCTTTTATATCTCCGAATTGAAAATACGCCGTTATGCGTGTTTGTGTCCAGTTGCCAAGAATTTTGGCAAATGAAATAGACCCACTGGCAGCAATATTATACCTAAATATTGTCGGTGCAGTTAGAATTTCGGATCTGTACGAACTAAACGAATTGATTATATCAGTTGTGGATATTCTGAGAGCACGTATATATTTAGTATCTGGTGGTATACCCACACCAGATACGGTATCAATTGCCGACTGTAGCGATAGTAGTCCAGTACCGGTGAGATACAAACAAATTGTTCCATCTATTACCCATGGCCCCCGTGGTACGGTTATATTGTACCCCGGAAAATCGTGCCACGTGCCGAGCGTCGTTATATTCTCTATTGCGGACGATGTAAATTCAATTTTCCAGTTTTCTGGATTGTTGTCCCACCCTTCAGGCATGCCCGAGTAACTAACGTTAACGTTAGTTACTACACCACCTATTTTTCCTTTAGTTGCCCCCGTTCCACCATATAAATAAATAGTGGTCACGCCACCTGAATACACACAATAGCCCGCTCCGAAATATTGATTTACTCCGTTGACTGAATCATCCAGACGAATTTTTGCACCACGCCTGAAAACCGTTGTTAAGTCGCCTGAAACTGACATAACAAATTCAGGGCTGGAATGAGTCCCAGCGGTAAAACTACCCGGAACTGGCGTCCACGAGTATGCCGTTGACACCCACCTTGTACTACCGCCCGCGCCGGTTGCTAAAATGTGAACATCGTCGATGGCGTATGTAGTCCCGTTCGACACAAAGACATACGTTAGGTACGTTTCATAGCAAAAAGCCAGCGTATACCCTGACGGAGATAAATTCTTGAGCTGGTCTTTGTTTTGATATATATTCATACTGGTAATCCAGGTGTCGGATTGTTCGATAGCTCGAACGTGACAGAGTGCAGGAATTCGTCGCTCTCATGCGCGATTAGTTTAACCGGCTCACTATTATAATACTGAAATTGCCCGACGCTGATACTCAAAAGGTAATCTCGGAATTGATACGGCTCGATAGGCTTCTTGGTACCGGAATAATAAGGTTTTAAACCACACTTTAATTGAGTACGGCCCTTGCCGTAATATGCGAGTTTTTGATCACCGAAATATGTTGCGGTTGTTGAGTTGTTATAGAGGTATTGATAATCGATAACATTTTTCGATTTATGTGAAACTGGTGTCCACGCCTTTACCAATTTCCATTCATCCAATTGCCGGGGATCATTAATTTGCCCCGTGGCCAGCTCGACGGTATCTCCTGATTTATACAGGCAATTATACGCATATATCAGACGGGATGTATCCCAAATTCGTTCAACCGGAGCCAGAATTTCATCTCCTGTGATATTGTAGATTGGATTCGAGCCATCCCATGCGAGTCCACGAATTGGTTTTACCCGTTCGTTCTCATCGAGGGTGAGTAATAGATCGCCCATTTCTAATAATTGTTTGATATGCGTCGAGAGGGAAATTCCGTCCTCCTTTCGAATGAACATCCAGACCTTGTGGTTAGCGGCCGTGTCCTCATTATAGAATTTTGTAAACTCGTCAACATTCAGGCGATCGCCGGGTGTGATTCCGACAACGGAAAGTGCTAATGTCAGAGCGTCATATATTGCACCGGAGAATGTTTTTTCTACCGGTGTCGAAAACAAAACGGACGCATTCGCCGCCAATTCGGTTTCGATTCCACGGTCAATTTCAATTGAAATTGTCGGGTTGCCGTTCGTATTTTTTACTGAGTATGATGGTACGAGAGTAGAGCTGGTATGCATCACGCAGATTACCGGCAATTGCACTGTTCCTGTTTTTAAATTTAACATAGTAACACCTTTACCGTGAATTCCAGATACCTGAAAATTTGTAATTTTATTATTTTCGTCAACGTAATATTCGAGCAAATGCCCGATGACGTCGTTTGCTGTGATAATCAATACTCTGCCATTATAGGTATCTGATTCTGCGACTGTGTCAATCAACCCAGCAAAAACAAGATCATTGTCGTCATCATAAATATCAACACGTTGAGACCTAAAATAATTTATCTTTAAATAACCTCCGTCAATAAATGGGGAGAGTGCGCCGTCGGCATTAGATATTGTGATCGTGCGCCGTCGTGTCAGGATCCCGCCAGCATTATAGGAGGAGGATTCTCGGCTCAGTCCAATCACCTGAGACGATATATCTTTTACACCGAGTAGAATGATCCTCATACTAATCGCCTCACAAAACTCAGAATTCCGCCGGACTCCTCCTGTCGGTGACTGAATTTACGGGTCATTTTACGTGATGAATTCGGAATAAACTGATATATCCCTGCGCCGGATATTTGTTGCACGGATATTTTCTGACCGGAACTAATCGCCTGGCCGGAAATATTATTCAGAACCAATTGAGTTGCGTTTCCGGTCTCTGGATAGCGATGTATAACTGTATAGGTTTTCGAACCGTAATTGAGAACAGTGCCAATCGGAATATCCTGAGCGGTTATATTAATTACGAAATCCGTTGCAGATATATTCGAGGCAACATCAATATCAATTATTGATTGATAGGCCGGATCCAGATATATTTCTACGGTCATATCAGAAATACTTTCAAGATAATTTAGAAATTCTAAATGTTTTGAATCAAGAGTTTTAAATCTTAATTCGAGATTTTCAATCCGTCGCTCAGGAAAATTCACCACATCCGGATTTCCCGTGATCGCTACATTCAGAGAGGATGCGTTTTTGATCGTCCTGTCGATCTGATCATTACTCGGTTTCACAAACCAGAATGCTCGATCGTATACGTATTGAGTGTTGTTGTTCATATCCCATGCGCCGAGATCGTGTGGATTTTCAACGGCCAGATCGGTATAAAAATGGAACCGTGAAATTGCAATTAGAGGACTATCTAAAATGTAACCGTCGGTTGTTCTGCGTAATTCATAATTAATCCCCCAAAACAACGGGTCAACATTAGATACGTTGTATTGCAATGTATTTGAGATTATTCCGCGGACGTTTGAGGTTAATATTTTTAATAGATTTACTGTATTGAGAGCATCGATTGCCCCCTCAATAATTGAATCCTCGATAGTTTCGACCCCGGCGCCTCCGGTATTGTATATTTTGAAGGCCTTGCCCTGTAGTCCGATAATCGTAGATTTTTCTATTTTAATTGAGTCGAACAGGGTCGTTGTCCCTATAATTTCCAGCGCATATAATGTTGCTGAACTATTCTCGATCAAGGAATTAATTAATTTAAAATTGTTGTTTGTTATTTTAATTCCGTCTCTGGATCGGAGATCGCAGGATTCGATACGGAGAATTCGGGTAGTATCGATATTTCTGCCGTATGGATTAATGTTCGATACATTTTTTATTTTTGTATCTGTGGAAAAATCGATTTGCCCGAAAATATCAACTCCACACAGATCCGCGTTGACAGATTTATTACTATTATAAAATAATTTAACCTCATATCCACCAGATACCTGCTGGAATGCCATTGTGACTGCCAGATTGCCAGCAATACCCAACGGCGGAAACGTTGATGCTGGTATTGTAGTTATAATCGTAAAATTTGCGAAATCTTTAGTTGAGTATAGTCGATCACCACTAATATATCTCACTATCAGCCAGTGTTCACCAGTATGGTGAAGTTTTTTCAAGGTAATTCCGGAGATAGACGCAAGATCTGCGGCGTATATTAAATCTAATTGACTTCCATTTAATTGGTACAATGACCACGGAATTAGAGAAGATTCGATGTGATACAGAAATATAGTTTGTCCATCTGAAAGAATAATTGGATTCGGAGTTAATCCTGCAATCTGAGCTATTTTAGTCCACGATATCCCGTCTACTGATTGCATTATTGCCGCATCTGACTGAACCGGATTGTCTGCGTTGACAAAACAGCCATATAATTTATTATTTAATTTCAGCATACTGGTACAGACGTATGCTATTCCGGAGATTAGATCATGAGAGGCCACCTGAAGGGTCAGAAATTCGTCATCAGAAAACAGAATAGGCGCAGATAGACTATGCAGATATAAAAATATCCGACCTGCATTATAAAATAACCATGGGGTAATTGTAGTTCCGACTGGCAAGGCCCGAACCAACACAAACGTTGAGCAATTATCTGTGGATTTAAATAGGTACCGTAAAAACGTCACAGTGTTCCATGCGACCACATACCAGATATTACCACCAGCATGCATATAGTTTGACGCTGGCTGATACCCTGCAACAAACCCGACATACCCTGTCCACGCGCCTGATTTCGTTTTGACCATACGCGCGAATCCACCGGAGGCGGTTCCATGCACGACCATCCCATCCTCACTAAACCCGTATCCATCTGTCACGCCGTTCAAGCTGACGCTACCAAAACTATCAACGCTATTGATCCATTGTGCGCGTTGCCCAACTGAGATCTGCAATGGTTTTGTTATTAAGCCAGAGATCGGGTCACTGGTCATCCATTCCACAGTAGTTTTTGTAGTCCCGTTTATATCCGCCTCGGCTGTTGCAATCGTTTTGTACGGGTTGGTTTTGATACCGGTTCCGGTCGTGTCATTACCTGAAATGGTATCAACGAATACGATTTTAGATTCAATCGCTTCCAGAACTCCACGCTGTGCGTGAGTCCCTGCACCAACATAGTTGAGTCTCGCAGCCTCTCGAGACCACACATTTTTACGGCCCGCCTTAATCAAAAAACTTTCTTTTATTGGTTCGGGGTACACTATATTCTCCGTGCCTGTATCTCTGCCAGTTGATTGACCAGCCAATTGGTAGAGATATTTGTCTGAGGATTATTATCCAGATTCGCGGCAATCACAGCCAATAGGTCGACCTGCTCCTGTGCCAGATTGACGATTTTCTCGGTTGCGATAGCTGTGCGCTCAGTATAGGTTTTCCCACTGGCGACAGAGCTAGTGAGAGATAATGAGGTCTGCACACTGTCCGGCAAACTCAGTGCCTGTGGATTGACCTGAATCGCATTGCCACCGGAGACAAACCGGCGCAGAGATATATCGAGAAATGGCAATTTTTGGTCGTCGATCAATTTTAGACTGCTGGTATTGCTTTCAATTTGTGTATTGATGTCCTTGATCTGTGACATGATATCTAACAATCGTTTATATTGATCTTTGGATTCCGGATCGATAGTATTGTAGGCGCCGGTTAGATTTTTCAAATCGACGCCAATATTGGAGGCGATCGTTTGAGACAAAGCTTTTAAATCAGCCAGCCGCGCTGTCTGTACGGTATCTGCTGACGCTCCGGAGATCGTCAATTCTCTGCCTGTAATGTCGGTTTGGGCCAACGTTTCGTCTATTTTTGCGAGTTGTAATTTTCGGTTGTTCTGTATATATTCAGACTGGATGCCTGCTAGATTTTTCAGGATAGCAATATTGGACGCTGATCGAGAGGTTACAGTATCCTGTGTGCCGGATAACGATTTAATAATTTCTTGATACCGGGAATTTAAATCATTAATAATATTATTGGAATTGGCATCCCATACCTGACTCACCTCTGAGGCATTCCATCGATTTACGCCGCTCTTCTCTCTCGATTTTTGGATGGACTTGATAACCTGATCCAGCTCTGCGAATCGTGAATTGCCCTCTGCTGATAATTGATCAACAGCAGATTTGAACATGGATACTCTATTGACAGAGTCAGCAGGAGTGGCCGAATCAATTGACCCTGATATTGTACCCGCAAACGATTGTAGCGATTGAGTCTGACCGTTAATCCCAAACCCCAAACCGGTTGCATATGACAGTAATTCTTTAATCCGATTTTCAGAGGTTGCCTGATTTGTGACAGTCGACAATTGATTCAATATTGCAAACGGACTCTGGTCAGTGGATATAGATTTCCCGCCTATCGTAACTGCTGATCCAATTGTTCCAAGAATTTTAGATCTGGAGGCCTGTATAATTTTCTGTCGTTCGGCGAGTTTGCCTGATTCGGTCATGCTAGACAGATCGATTGCCTGCTCGGTTAACGATTTTGATTGAATAATTGCATCCACTTTTTGTTGCTCAAATTGGATTAGTTTTTCGCGTAATTCGATTTCTTTCTGCATCAACGCAATTCGAACTTGATGGGCCCGGTCCTCCTCCTGCCTGCGTTTGTCCTCCTCCTGACGTTTTTTTTCTGATCCTGCCCCAAGCAGATCCGATATACCGCCTACAATTCCACCGAATAATCCCAGACCTGCGCTGACTGTGGTGGATATAGCTCCGATTGATCCTCCTATCAACGATCCAGTACCGCCAATAGCCGAACCTATACCGCCGATGGCCTGCGGCCCGCCTTTGAGAGCCGTAAAAATACCACCGGAGGCTGTGCTGAGACTGTCGATTTTTTTATTTGTGTTCTCGGTTTGGATTTTCAATAATTCGATTTCATTATTTTTTCTCTCATCAAATAATTTTTTATTGCTGTCCCGTTCTAATTTTTCGATGAGAGATATTTTCTCTTTTTCATCTGTAATATGTTTTTGAATATAATTAAATTGTGCATTGTATTCTAATTCCTGATTTTTTAAAACTTCTTGATGCCTTTTATTTTCTGCCAAAATAGATTTTTCATACTCGGTTGATCCTACAATGTCAGTTGTGATCTCATCAATTTTATTTAATTTTTCGAGACTGGCTTTGTCAGCCAACGCAATCTTAGCCTTTGCATTAGTTGTATAATTGATACCTGTATAATCAGCGAGGTTTTTGACCTCGTTCTCAGATGCTTGATTTAATGCGGTTATAAACTCTTTATAGTCAGTTTCTGCCTGTTTTAATTTTTTTTCAAATTCGTCAAGAGGGAAATCTGTTAGTTTTGGAGATTTATCAGTAGATAGAGTATTAGGTTTTTTTTTGGAATCGATCTCGCGTATGAGCGCCTTACTAACAGAATTGCTGATATCTCTGTCTGCATCTCTACTGGTTGTTTGCGAGATATCAATACCGTACTGCGCCAATAATTCAGTTAGACTGGATTTTTGACCCTTTATTGATTCGCCGAATGGATTTTTAGTATTCAAAGCATTGGCGGATTTCGTGAGGGATTGCAGTTCTTCAAGCGACAGATTTTTTATCGCCTGAAGATTCTTTTCCATTTTGCTTTGATGGAGCACCTGCAGTTCCTGTATTCGTTTTAAAATTCGCTCGCGCTTCTCGTAGGTCCCATTTATTAATTCTAATTTTTGATTTTCGGTTGCATGCAGAGCGATGGATTCAGTGATATAATTTAACCGCTCTTTTTCGACTGCGTTTAGTTTCTCTGAGTTAGTTCGCAACCGTTCGTATTCATGAGCCAGCGATTTTTCCTGTTGTGTGGCATGCTGCATCCCTGCGGCGATAGCCACTGTTGCGGCGGCTACTACAGCGAGTGCTATACCAATTGGGCCGGTCAGAAATAAGAGGGCGGTCTCCAACCCTGCAATTAACGGAATCAACGAACTAATAATAGGTATTAACGCAGACAATCCGGTACCGATCAGGATAACCGTTTTGGTTCCTCCGGCCAAACTTTTCCACCACTCTGTGAATCCCACCAATAATTCTGCAACCGAATTCAGAACCGAATTTAAAATAGGTTTGAGGGAATCACCAATTGCGGCAGATGCCTGCTCGACTGCACTTGTAAATCGTTTCTGTGCGACGGCACCGGAATTCAAATATTCAGCATAGGATTCTGTATATTTGGCTCCATCCGCGATTACGTAGTTTATTAATTTTTGCCGAGCGTTCACATCATTCGCAACTTTCGTATAGCCGCCTAGGCTGCTAATCACCTTACGCAGAGCGGGGTCCATATTCTCTAATAATTCTGCCGATCCTGTTACGAGCCCCTTAACGAAATCGCCTACTGCCTGTCCTGCGTCTCCGGTTATATTTTTAAACGCCGATATTTTTTTAGACGCCTCGATGAATTTGAATGCTTGGTCTGATTTTAATCCCATCCCTAATAATTGTTGCATGGATGAGGTTGCCTGATCAATGGATAGTACTCCATCAGTACCCATGGCGATTATGGATTTTTTCATTTTGTCACTATCGAGTCCAAATTGACGCGATAGTGCAGATATTTTGAGCATTGATTGTTCGAGTTTATTTGACGACTCGATTGCACTCTCATAGAAAGATTTTATTTTAGCAAATGCCGCACCTCCGGCCAATACTGAAAATGCAGAGGTTAAACTGCTTTTAATTTTTGCGCCAGTGCTTTCCGCGGATTGTTTTATTTGGGATAATTCAGCAGATACATTTTTTAAATCTTTAGTATCAGCCTTGATCTCGAGTAATATTTTATCTATGGACGGCATTATGCGTTCCTGATTCCGGTTTCAATTATTTTAATCACATCATTTTTTCCGTGTCCCCACGCTCTGATTAAATATTTTGTTGCAAATTTCGGTGAGGTATCGCTATGCAGTCTGTATCCCGATGCGTATCGAGCCCGTTTCGTTTTACCGTCACCATGTTCCGTGTATCCCTCGGTCATAGGGGCCTCGTTAAAATGCCGCAATTCGTCGTTGTGCTGTTTGATTGCGTAATTATATCCTGACTGAGCTCTAGCCTGTGATAGAATGCGCCCTACAATAAACGCTCCATCCCTGACAGGTAGTAACGATTTAATTCCTCGTGATAATTGCAGGGTCCAGCCCTTCGGAGCATAACGATCTTTTGCGATTCCCGCAATATAGGTTGATGCACGTTGCATCGTTTTGAGAATAGATTTTTCTATTTCGCCTATTGCGCTCATAAATTAATCCATTTCAGCCAAATCCGAAAATTTTCCGGGGTCGATCTGAGATAGAATATAGAAACGTCATACCCATGTTTTGCCAATGCTATGGCCTGAGAATACCGCAGTTTTCTGTATCGCCTGTATTTGCAATACAGGATGCCAAATCCAACCGGAAAAATGAAAATCGTGAATATTTTTATCATGCGAGTTTACCTCCGAAATTATCAAAAAGAATCGACTCTTCTACTGTCTCGATTCTCTCTGAGATGCTCGCTACGCTGGCAGACAGGCGATTCAATCGTTGCCTGATTTCTTCAATAAATCCGGATGGATCGGCGTGAGCATAGGCCATGTCCGATTTATTCATACAGGCCATCCACTCCAGTTGATCCAATAGTTGTTCCGCATGCTCCGGAGATAAAGTGGAGGACACTATCTCCGGAGTCTGACCCAGCACTGCGGAAATATAGATTATCGAGTTATAGAGATCCTGCTCGATGTTTTCTATTTTCGTATCTGATTTTTTTTCGGGAGTCATTCCTGACGTTTTCAATATTTTATTAATATAAAAAATATGATACCAGTGCACGGAACCATCACACAGATTTCTGATAATATTTTTCAAAATAGAAATCTTTGCGATAATTCCGTGCCGAGTCTGCGCAGTACGGCTAAGATTTAACAATTCCAAATAACTCGTAAAAGTGAGTTTCCGTTTCAATGTCAAACCTAAGCCGATATACATTACGCTACACTCACTGTGATTGTCTGAGAGGTTGCCCCGGATGTGGCAGTAATCACCGACGAGGTTGCCGGAGTTTTCGCGGTCAAAAACCCCTTGGCCTGTTCAGTTTCATCGTTGCGATTATTGCCCACAGTCACATTGGCAGGTGTTCCCGAGGAGAATTCAGCCTGTTCTGTCCAGTCAATTCCGTACACGTTTTTCAGTTTAGTTACGACGGCGTTGTCCGCCTGAACCGCCTCGGTTGTTCCCAGTGCTCCCCGTACAACACCGAATGATCCGGAACTGACGTAACTGAGTGGGACGGAGGATATTCGCATTACCTCGGTTCCGACGATAATATAATCACCCACTGCGAGAGAGGTGTTAACATTCAGCGCATCGAGAACCAGCAGTGTTTCTCCGACCAATAGCCCGGTAGCGTCATTTACCAGTGCGGTTACGGTATCGAGAGCCCAGTCGAACCTGATTGTGCGTAATCTCTCTGCTCCACCCAGTTTCAGAGTAATCGAATTCATCTGGCGTGATCCATTCTGGACCGGAATAAATTTATTGGCAACAATTACCAACGATTTAGGATCGCCTCCCTCGGCGTCCAGATTACCCCAAGCCATATATCGGAAAAGCCGATCCTGATTAAAATCCGGCAATAGCCGAAATCGTATCGTAGCCTGTTGCCAGTTATTTTTACTGCCTACAATTTGAATGTTCTGCCGTAGGTCTGGATACGCCTTCCACAGCACAAACGATCTGACTCGTGATCCAACAGGGTTGGCTGTAGGTATCAGCACCAGCTCTTTGGCCATTGAGGATAGATCTATATTCGGATCTCCCATCCCGTACAATGCTCCGGCTGATCCTGCTCGGTATCCGTACATGCCCTCGAGTAGCGTACCCATAATAAATTCAGGGCTAGTATCCAGAAACGTTACATCCACGTACAGATCGCGAAACCCGTCGAAATTCGCCAGCGCCTCATCAGACGCGATCTGGTCGGCCTCGGCAGTCGATATCCGTCCCGCGATATTGATACTCGGCGTATCGACCTTCGTGAGACCTAGATTTTTGCCAGCAAGAAATAAATCATAGCTGGTTTTTTTGATTTTTGTTGTGTCGTAATTCGGCATTTAAAACCTCCTAAATAATTTTTTTAGCCACCACATAAATATCCTGTTCAACGATCCAATTGCCGTTAAACTCGGTTGCGCTCAATTTTATTCCGTTTTTTGGTTTGAACTCGTAAAAATGTACGCCGTTGTATACTACTGGACGGTCTCCCGGCCCGATATTGCCGTTTGGTGTGCAGTGTATTTTTTTAATGAGCGATACGGAGTTATTAACAGCCTCGCTCGCTTTTTTATCGATAGTAACTAAGGTACAATTGAAACCGGGAATAATGTCGTGGGATTCCTGGGATAAATCTGAATCGTCATCCATATTGTGAATAGCCAACCAATACTGTGGCCCTGACAAAACATCAATTTCCTCTGTCTCAATAATATTCCCGTAATGCAGTTTGAGAGTAATTGTATCGATCGCGAATGCGGCCTGAATGTCAGCGAATATCCCCAACTCCGGAATCATGCCGACCTCCGCTGTAGTTTATAATTATTACGATTGATCGAGGACAAAGCACGCTGTACTATACGATACGGATTGCCATCAACGGAAATCACATCACCAGAACTCAGGATATACGGGGAGATTAGTATTGCCTGTATCGCCTCGGAATATCCATTACCGATATAGGCAACAGTCTCACGGAATAACAATTTTATGACAGGAATTTCTGTACCCACTGGGTAGGTGTGATTGCCGTTGGCGTCACGAGTAATGGATGTCAGCGTGATCATGCGACCGCCTCGATCAACTCTTCTGGGTAGGGTGTCAGGTGGTGTCGACAGTATGGATGTGGTGTATTATATCGCCCAGGTAGCAAATCTTTGTAATACGGAAAATACTGACCCCTGATTGTCGTTCCTCCCTGTTCGAGAGATACGATTCTGTTATTGATTGCGGCGCAGCGCTCATCGTTACGTTCCAGATAATAATCCGCAGAATGACCTGTGTCGTTGAATTTCAGGAGCCGAGTTCCGATTTCTGCGGCCTGAGTTAGATTGGCGGCAATATCCGCCTCCTGAACGGTGGTCAGGCCAACCAGTTCTGAGTAATTCTCCACATTATAGGCGCGGTATTTTCCCTCATACGGATAAATATGCAACAAAAATTTAGCCTCCCCAGATTCATGAAACACAGGAATTTTTTTTAAAATTTCGCCTGTGTTTTCCTGTATAAATTTCATAGCATCCAGACGGGAGGTGAGTCCCAGCGGTGATTTTTTCAAAATGCGGCTAATCAAATTTGAGCTCAGGGCATCCGTTGGTGATCCCAGTAGGAACGCGTTTTCCATTTCTGACAACGTCATTTCGCGGATTAAATCCTGACCTCTGCGGCCGATTGATAATAATTCCATGTCCGTCTGTGCTATCAGGTATCTATACCCCCGCAATGCCCGTTCTGTATTTTTTCCAGACTCTATAATTAATTCGCGCAGTGGCAGCAGATCAATATCGTGACGGCCGTCGTAACCGACCTGCATGAAATCAAATCCTGTAATTTTAAAAAATTTATATTTTGCAATGTCGGTAGTTGCGATATTGGTATGATTTCGCATTTCATTCAGATAATGATCGATGATCGATAATTCTATATTGTCTCCGTGTTTCAAAGCTCGGATAACCTCACGCAACGATTTGAAAATTCCAGATGTCCACGCTAACCGCAAATAATGTAATCGATTAGATACAAAGTTCTGCATTTTGTTTCACCAAATATATTCCGATCCCCATCAACGCCTTCCATGAGACGGCGTGTGGATCGGAGTTTCGTATTGTTTCGCCACCGAGAGAGTAATCTGATAGTCCTATATCAGACCGAGAAAACGTATGCTCGATCTGAGTAGCAATACATTGCACCAGACGCCGCTGTTGCGTAGATTTCACGTACAGATCAGGATAGATTACAGATTTTTCATGAGAGAAAACTCTCGGGAACTGAAGATTTTGAATCTCGCTCTCCGGCGATCCCTCTGCCTGAATCACGGCATCAATTTGTGCAGTGGCTCGTTTAATTGCCGATTCTTGTTGAGTCGGGGTAAACGAGGCCCATGTTGGATTACCCGACAGGTGCATATCAATTGATGCCAGATCAGCGTAGGTATCAGACCAGAGAGTGAGTGCCATTATTACTGTCCGTTTAGTACAGCAACATGGCCGGGCCGTGTTACACCAACACCGTGCATTATCCACGCCGCTATTCTAGCGCCACCGTTTGTTCCGGGAATCGCCTCCCATTTGAACGCAATTCGAACTCCATCAATATCAGCAGAGCCGTATGTTGCCCCAGGTACAGCGTCCAATCCGAGTGTCGGATCAGGAAATATCTGGACAACCGCATCACGATGGAAGGAGATATTTTTGTGTCCGGCTGGCGGGCCGACTATACTCTGGGTATACACCGACTCGAAAACATTAAATTGTTCGATTCTCGGAAATTTGCCCTCAATAATCGCGCTGTTGAACTGGAACGCAGGTTTGTAATCGGCATCGGCGAATAGATTGGTTGTCAATTCGGATGATCCCGCTAGAATTCGATTACTCTGTGGAGCCATATTGTCGACAAAATATTTTTTCAGCGCTCTCATTACCGTCGCTGAGACTGCTGTGCCAACAACTCCGAACGAGCCGATACCAGCAGTGCCTATCACGGCAACCATGGCGTCACTGTTTGCTTTCTCTACGATATCCTTGAGCATATCCTCAGCATGCCATGCTAGTTTTGACGGATTCAATGCCGCCAATGTTTGCCGATCAAATACTCGTGATTCATATATTTCCGTAGCCACAATATCGACCTTGGTTGTTGCCGTATTGGAATCTACTACCGATCCACCGGGTGCTCTGACTGCAGGTGTGCCTGCTCCCATTTTTGGAACTCTGTAAACATTAGCTGTTTCGGACGGCTCAGGATCAGGAAACACGCTGGCTAATTTTAGTAACTCGAGCTCGCCAATCAGTTTACCGACTGCCATAGGTGCAATGCGGTCATTCAATAGCGTAGCTATATCTGCTGGATTAATCATAATCCCTCCTAAAAATTTAATTTTGTGCGTTGGTCGCCACCGGAGGAATTTTCAGGCATTCCATGCCCAGAGGGAGTTTGAGGCATCCCGAGCCCAGAGCGGAAAGGTTCCGCGAACCTCTATGTCTTACGACATATATTTTTTAACGGCATCAAAATTTATTGGTTGTAAATCTAATGCTGTTTTATATTGCCCTGAATCCCGCAGGGCTTGCACAAATTTAGGATTCAGCATATCTTCTCGAGTAGGCATATAGCTACCGTTATTGGTATGGTCGCCTGTTTTCGGATGGGTTACGTTTCCCTGTGCTTCAAAAAATCGCTGGTATTCGCCTGATTTCATCGATGAGAGGAGCGATTCAATCGTTGCCTCTTTGTTCGCTATAAAAACAGGCAAGTCGGTACCTTTTTTAACAATAATATTCTCTTTGATATCGTATTGTTTGAGAATTTCGTCGACGAGAATGCGCTGACTGACCGCATCTACCGGTTTAAATTCGCCCACTTTGGCGGTGATCTGTGATCGCAGAGACTCGATAGATTTCTGCTGTTCTGCCTGCGTGAGTTTAGTACCCATCTCTGATACCTGAGATTGTAACGATTTGATCTCAGACAAATATTGTTGCTGAATTGTCTCAATATCAGGACTGCCAGCAGAACTGGTTTTTATTTTTTTAATTTCATCAATATTGTCGGTTCCGAAAATATCGGATAGTATGGTTTTGTATTCAGTTTGGCCCTTTAAATAACCATCCTTTGATCCTTTATCAATTCCGCGAGCGTAGCCCTTGTTGAAAATACCGTCATGATCCTGCTCTGTCGGTTTAGGATCGATTATTGGTTCTGTTGTTATTGCTTCACCCATTTAAAAACCCCGTTAATTGATCGATTGGCAGTACACCGTTCGATTTTTGGATGTCCTGCAGAATTATATCCCGCTCGGCCCGAGTCCTGTTGTCAAACATGACTTCGGTAGCCTCTGATTGAGCCAGTTTGATTGCTGCAGGCATGGTCACAAACTTCGCATATTTATATAGCGAGTCAAGCGAATTTTTTGCGTCTTTGGGTTTATACAGTGGATCGAGCTGTATCGTGCTCACCGGGCCGCCAAGTAACTCTGCCCATGACGCGAGTAACCGATTAACCCCGATCGATACGTTCGTCGATATTATCTGCATGAGGGCGGTGGTGTCTATCATAGAAAATGCTTTACTGACGCCCGACTCGAATTTGATTGTGTCAGTCAGCTCTGCCTCTAAACCAGTGAGCCGTCCGATCTGGACTACTCGCTGGTTAATCTCCTCTCTGATAACTCTCGCCTTGTCTTCGATATTAGGCTGTACAATATCGAGTTTTACTCCGTCCACCACTGGAACATAACTGTATGCCTCTGGCTCACTACCAGAGGGAAGATTCGGGCCGGTCAGAAACCATGTCTGTGCCAGATTGAGCAACGAGTTGAGTCCGGAATTCAGATTGTATATCTCGAGAATAATCATGGCTATATCAGCCAGAATTGATTTGCGGTCGGTGTTCCAGTAGATTTCAACGAATTGGTGTAGCTTGAATGGTTCTTTCATACCATTACTACTGGTGATCTCCATCTGTTTGAAATCCATGGTCAATTCTGCGTCTGACCCTTTCAGTATGATTGTATTATCAGAATCCCGATTATCTATAACATACCGCAAATCGTAAATACCGATTCCGGTAGGTAACACCAATCCAATACACCAGCCTCCGACCAGTGATTTGATCGCAACCTCGATAGCCAGAGATTTTTCATTGAGATCCTGCCTACCGTTTTCGATTCTCGGCTCGTTGTATATCAGATAACCGATAATTGTGTCGACCACTCGGCGGGCCCAATTCTGGTAGCTCGACCAGTTCAGGCGGGATTTATAAACGACATCCGGCTCTTTTAGCGATTTGCGTAGATATTTCTGGTTGTTTTGTATATCACCATTGTACAAATTGAAATAATCCTGATAATTCATGTTCATGTTAGTATCACTCCTCTAATAATTATATTGCTTCGATGCTTATATATTTGCATAATAATATATCGTAGGGCATCCACCAGATCGTCGTCTGTTTTAATGGGTGCCAGTTTTTCCGATTTAGGATCTTTGATGTAGGCGTAAATTTCATCGATCAGCATTGAGCAATCCCTGAAGATTTTAATTTTGATTTTATCAAACATTTCTTTGGTTAGATCGAGACCCTCGGCAACATTTTTATTGGCTGTGAGGGTGAAAATTCCCTCGGCCTCAAATCCGGCCCGGTATTCGCTCTGGTGATCGGTTACGGTCGTGTAGAGTGAATTGACTGCAGAACTGTCTTGTCGCCGGTCGGAGTGTGGTAGATCGGCCCGTGATATCTCTGTGATTCTGCGTGCTTGTTCCTGGCTGGTCAGATTGCCTCTGCGATATTCTCGGTAGATGTAGACGGTTTCGTTCGCCGAGTCATAGGCGGCCCAGAGGCATGCAGTGGGGTGTACGTATCCGAAATCTATTCCTCTATATTTTGGCCAGACAGCAGGGATGGCAAACGGATTTACCAGGTGTTTTTCCGGATCAAACTCTGAGAATATTAATCCCTCGGAGGATCCGTATTCCCCCTCGTAGAATCTTTTTTTCTTGGCGGGGGAGAGGTTTTTGAGTGTGTCGATATAGTTTCGCGATAGATTACTCTCATTATCTTCGGATCTGAATTGTAGATAGGTGTACTCGCTCGGGTTATGTACCGGCTCGCCTGATTCAGGATTCTGTCCGAGATTCCAGAGAATGTAATCCCAGCTTCGCATTGTTGTTGGGTTGAGATCGAAAATGGCTTTCGGCTCAATCTGTTGGCCGTCTGTGCTCTTAGCTGTATCGTTCATCCGTGAGAATAAGAGCTCAATCTCGCGCCATTTGTTTTCATTCGCCTCAGTCACGAAAATGGTGCCGTATTCTGCCGCAAGTATCGAGTCTATACGGGTTGGCTCGAGACCGCCCAGAACAATTAACGAACCATTGAAGTACTGGACGACTCCCTCGCTCAGATTAATTTTGCATAATCCGAGCTTTTCATCCTGTTTGAAGAGTGGAAGCATCGAGAACAGCCAGATTGTTTTTTTAGCGTTGGCGAACGAGTATCTAGCTACGAGATGCTTCGACTGTGCATATTTCAGAGCTCTGACACGAATGAATCGCAGAACGAGAAGAGTTTTTCCGGATCGAGAGGATCCGTAGAATTTAATATATTTATGCCGTGGATCGGCCAGAATTCGGGCCGCTCGTTGCTGTTTAGAGTTGTAAACAAATTTAGTCTGTCGATTCTGTCGATCTACCACGAACCCTCCTCTGGAGTGAGAATAATCTTAACTGATCCCGAGAGCTCTCTTATTTCGCCGTAGCCGCGATCGCGCCCCTTCGCTGTCAAATACAACCGAATATGCGGATAACTACCGGATTTTGCCTTTTTAATCAGCTTCGATTCTATTATATCCACAGAGGAGTTCTTTTCATCGTCAATAGCCTGTTGCAGTCTCTCGAACTCCTGACACTTAACTCTGACTGTTTCTCGAGTGCAACCGGCGCGCTGTGCAATTAGACCAATCAATCCAAAACTACCCGGAACCGCCCGTAATAGTCGCTCCTCTGTATATTGGGTGTTGGCACCTGCTTTTTTTTTTTTACAGCAGGGTTTTTTGTTTTTTTCGTACCCATGCCAGATTATGCCAGATTACTCGGTCACTGGATCTGGTTGTTTAGTTTTATTCGGTTGTCGATCAGCCTGTTTTTGCTGTCCTTGTGCAGAGATTTTGGTTTCCTGCACGAAAAATTGACGATTGTCAATTCGGATTTCAGCAATTTCGTCCCCTTCTGAATTTTTCCCGCAGGAACGTAGATATTCGGAATTCTGGTTGTTGTATACTATATTATCACCTGTTTTCATAACTTCTCCATTTTCGATTAATTTATTTTAAATTATACAAATATATACAAGATGTCAATTATTTTTTACCCTATCAATCTCTACTCTGTGAACTCCCCGGATGTTGGGCTTTGTGAATATCTGTGATTTGCTCTCTGGCTCGTCGTGTATCTGAATAATGAGGTCTTCCAGCTCGCATATGAGGTCTTCTGTTGTTTGGGCCGTGTACTCGAGTTTCAATGTGATCATACTGTTTCTCCTGCTGCGACATACCGATCACGATTTGCCAATATTTGGGCCAGTTCTACTATAACATCCTCAAGATTGTTTTGAGTATTAGCCAGACAGACATGATGTTGCAAGAAATTGAGTAAAATTTGAATTGTCATAATTATCTCATCATTTGATACGGGGTATTCTATGTTCATACTGTTTCTCCTGTTTAAAGAGCTTTGGCTGTTTCCTAAATTCATCAATTCTATCACATGCTAATTTATAATAATCTTTGTCAAGTTCACATGCCACATAATCAAACCCAAGATCCTCACATGCGATCAAACTTGACGCACTTCCTACATGTGTGTCGAGTATTAATTGACCTTCTTTTGCATAATTTTTTAATAGCCATTTGTAAAGATCAACTGGTTTTTGTGTTGGATGGATTCGGTTATTATTTAAAGCTGAATTGAAATCATATTTTTTAGCTGAAGTTTTGAAACTTGTCCAAGCCATTTCGTATTGTGCGAATGAGACTTTTTCAGAAAAACCCTTATCCCACAAAATCCAACAAGGAGAAGGATATAGATAATCAGTCATATAATTTCCGCCAAATATTATTTGGTTTTTACTAACCCTGAATAATTCATTAAAATAACATTCATCAGGTATATTTTTATCTTCACCATAGAATTTATGGTAACCACTTTTTTTATTTCCTCTTCTCCTACCGATATTTATGTTAATACCAATCCCATAAGGCGGATCTACAATAGCCAGGTCAAAATGATTGTCTGGATACATAGCCATAAGCTCCATGCAATCTTCATTAGTAAAACTACTCATTCAAAATTCTCCTTTCCTATCTTCCGGTTCCGCCATCCGTGGCTCCACCGGCATGAGTCCAATCAGGCGACAGCATGTAACAGCACGCTAACCCGCTGCGCCGGTTCCCGGCTTGGTGCTTCGCACACACGCTCTGCGCGTCGGGTAGCGGCGGAACGTTAGCGGCAATTTAATGCTTTATATTTTAGTTTAGTGTATTCATCTCTATAAAATTCTAACGACCGAATTACATTAGATTCGGCGTTCGTATTGCGCCTAATAATTTCACCATTAACAATATA
>Ga0224495_10000537_pt1 | contig 29789 bp, 26 predicted proteins | sample SF_Jul11_sed_USG_FD_168128 | JGI IMG/M metagenome (GOLD analysis project Ga0224495, IMG submission 168128) | Sediment microbial communities from San Francisco Bay, California, United States - SF_Jul11_sed_USGS_4_1 | ecosystem: Environmental > Aquatic > Marine > Sediment | place: USA: California... | reverse complement strand
AGACTTGAGATACACCCCTTTGGCCGAGGAAGGCTTTACCTTGCGCACGGTTTCCATCAGCGCCCGCACATTTTCGGCCAGTTTTTCATCAGAAAAGGATGCCCGGCCCACCGGCACATGCACAATCCCGGCCTTGTCCACCTTAAAGGATACCTGACCGGCTTTGATGCGGGCCACGGCTGTCGGCAAATCCATGGCCACCGTGCCGTTTTTGGGGTTGGGCATCAACCCGCGGGGACCCAGAATTTTTCCGATTTTGCCCACGGCGCCCATCATATCGGGGGTCACCACCAGGACGTCGAAATCCAGCCAGCCGCCCTCAATTTTGGCGATAATGTCATCTCCGCCCACAATATCGGCACCGGCCTCTTTGGCTTCGTTGCCCTTGGGGCCTTTGGTCAGAGCCACCAGACGCACTTTTTTTCCGGTGCCGTTGGGAAGCTCGCAGGTGCCCCGCACCATCTGGTCCGATTTTCGGGGGTCCACCCCCAGCTTGACCGCCAGGTCCACGCTTTCATCAAATTTGGCAGTGGCCGTTTTTTTGATGATTCCCACCGCGTCCGCGAGAGAATGCTTTTTGTTGCGAACGATCAGCGGGGTAAAATTCTTTTGCCGTTTGGTCAGCTTAGCCATGATTGTCTCTGATGATTTGATGCGCTATTCGGTGATTTCCACACCCATGGAAAGGGCGGTGCCGGAAATGGATTTAATGGCTGATTCCAGGGAGAAACAGTTCATATCCACCATTTTGGTTTTGGCGATTTCGGATATCTGGGTTTTGGAAATTTTGCCTACCTTCTTTTTGTTGGGTTCGTTGGACCCTTTTTCCAGATTGATGGCCTTTTTGATCAACACCGCCGCCGGGGGGGTTTTGGTGATAAACGTAAAGGAGCGGTCCGCGTAAACCGTGATCACCACAGGGATGATGGTTCCATCCTGGTGCGCGGTTTTGGCGTTAAAGGCCTTGCAGAATTCCATGATGTTCAGACCATGGGGGCCAAGGGCCGGGCCTACCGGCGGCGAAGGGGTTGCCTTGTTGCCTACAATTTGGAGCTTGATGAATGCGGTTATCTTTTTTGCCATGGGGATTGCTTCTTTCTGTTAGCTTCTCAATTTCTAAATTGTGAATATCTGCCTGCGGGTTGACTTCTCCGAACATCTGCAAAAGCCCCCCCCAATTTATGGGGGACAAACCGGTCAGGTGTTTGACGGGTGGATCACTTGTTATCCGGGTGAGTTTTCACCTTGTCAAAATCCAGTTCCACCGGGGTGGACCGCCCCAGAATGCTGATCAGAACCCGGAGCTTGTGTTTTTCCAGGTTCACTTCGTCAACTTTTCCGCTGAAGTTGGCAAAAGGGCCGTCTATCACAATCACCTGTTCGCCCACCTCAAACTCCTGGCGCACCACGGTGTGGGCAATCCCCTTATCCATCTGGGAGCGGATGAAGGTCAATTCGCTTTCTTCCAACGGGTGGGGCTCATTTTTGCTTTTGCCCCCCACAAATCCGGATACCCTGGGGATGTTCATCAACACATGCCACAACTCATCCGTCAGGTGCATTTTAATCAGCAGATATCCCGGAAAGTAGATGACATGCACTTTGCGCTTCTTGCCGTTTTTCACCCGGGTGACATCTTCACCGGGGACCAGCACTTCTTCCACCAGGTGTTCCAGTTTTTCCAATTTCAGTTTTTCTTCCAGGGTTTGTTTTACCCTGTTTTCAAAACCGGAATAGGTCTGGAGGATATACCATTGGTGTTTCAGGTCATCCGGGATGTTGGTCTGTTCCGTCATGCTGTGCCTTCTTGCTTATTTGATGATCAGCTTCACAGCTTCGGATAATCCCACGTCAAGCCCCCCAAGAATGGCGGCCACCGTCAAGGTGACAACCAACACCACCCCGGTAGAGTTTTTGGTTTCGGCCCAGGTGGGCCAGGTCACCCGTTTGAATTCGGACTGGACATCCGAAAAAAAATTTCCGATTGAACGAAAAATGCCCACGGGCACTCCTTTGACTGTTTGGATAACTTGGAAAGCAATGTTGCCTGGTTTTCCGGCTCCCCGGGTAAGCAGGTCAGGAGGGAATTGAACCCACAACCCTCGGTTTTGGAGACCGATGCTCTACCTAATTGAGCTACTGACCTATAACGCACCCTGCCTTTGGAATTCGCAATCCGGTTGATCCCGCGGCCCGGATTATTTGCTTTCCTTGTGCAGGGTATGTTTGCGATCCCATCTACAGTATTTGTTTTTTTCCACTTTGCGCGGGTTTTTCTTTTTGTTGCGCAGGCTGGTGTAGTTTTCCCGCTTGCATTCTGTGCATTGGAGCCGAATTGTGTCTGCCATGTGTCCCTGAATTGCTGATGGGTGGTAAATTTGGATGTCTTTTGGTGATTTCTCGTGAGAGCCCGGGAGCAGGATTGAACTGCCGACCTCTTCCTTACCAAGGAAGCGCTCTACCACTGAGCTACCCGGGCCTGGCCTTAACGTGCGGCTTCCCCCTACAGGCTGTGGCCGGTTTTTGGCGGGGCCGCCTGTTTTTCAGGATCCCGTTATTCAGGAACCCGCCGTTTCTAAGGAACCTGTGTTTAAGGGGCCCCTTTTTAAGGATAGGCCTTGTTGGCCAACCTCACACCGCTGTTTGCTTTCAGCCGTGAATCCTATGGGGAGAGGAGGATTCGAACCTCCGAAGGCGTAGCCGTCAGATTTACAGTCTGATCCCTTTGACCGCTCGGGTATCTCCCCGCTGGCCCGTTATTCTGTACCGGCCATTCTGTTTCGGTCAACCATTCGTTTTTTCTTTTGGTCAACCATCCGAACCCGGCCGGAGTGATTCATCGCCGGGTCCGGTTTTAAACCCATTGGGTGGTTTGGAACAGGTCCCTGCCCGGCTGTTTTATCCCTAAAACCCGCCAGCACTTCGGCAGAGCTGGCGAAGGGACTTGAACCCGCAACCTGCTGTTTACAAAACAGCTGCTCTGCCAATTGAGCTACGCCAGCTTTGTCAAAAGATTATTAAGCGGGCAAAGTGTGAAAATTGTCAACGAAAAATGTATACCCGGATCAGGAAATTTACCCGGCCTCTTCTCATCCCCCCTTCCGTTTATTTATCAAAAGGGGGGCTTTCGGCAGTTATGTGGAGTCCCCATCCTATGTTTCGGCACTCCCGGGCCATCCCCCAGGGGATCATGGGTGGGGAAAAAAAGGTTGTGCCGCAACCCCTGGCGGGTCATCCCTGAGGAGGAAACCAGGGCAGGCCCAGCATGCTTTTGGCCCAATCCTTCCCATCCTCCACCCAATCAGCCGGAAGAAACACCCAGTTCCAGGCTGCCATCATCAGATTAAAGGACAAATCCCCCCATACCAGCCCCACCACAAGATGAAGCACAACCGCCAGCCCCACCAGAGGATAACGCACCCGGTCCCCCCAGATAAACACCCCGTAGAACAGTTGAAACACCACCAGGGAAAAAGCCAGGATCACCACTGCCGCCGGATGGGCCTGTAAAAACCCTTCCCCCAGGGGGTATCCCCTTTCCGCAAGGCGGGGGTGCAACAGGGGGGCGCCCAACAGCCATTCATCGGTCAGCCGGTTTAAAGCCGAAAAAAAATAAAACAAACACAAGTGGATTTGCATCAACCGCAACACAAACGATCCCCATTGGGAATCGTTCCCCGGGGGGTCCCACCGGTATCCCCCAGGGCCGGACTGTCTCAGGGACGGCACAGCGAAATGGCTGCCGGTGGGGGCCAGAGTCAGATAAATCAGCAGCATCAGCACCACCTGATCCATCTCCACCACCACGCCGGGATTCTGGTGCAGGGCGGAACCATAAAACACCACCGACAAACCGCCGGTCAAAACGGGCTTTACCCCCATGATAAAGCTGGCCGCGATGAGCATGGCCAAAACATGCACTGCCCACACCCAGTAAACACTGTGAACCCAGGAATATATGGAATAGGGCCAGGCCAGGGTGTCATATTTTTTGAGTATCTCGGCGTCCCCCCACCCCCCGCCACCAAGATGACCGTTCAAATCAAAGGTGTAAGTAAACAATGCGTAAAACAGCATCACCCCCGTGGCCACCCTCACCAAAGACAAGGTGGCCAGAGAAGGGTGGCCAAACCAAAACCGGGACCAGCTTTCGCCCCAGGCAATCCATCGTGGGGAAGCTCTCACCGGCCCCCCTTATCAGCCGGTGTGTCATGGGCCACCGGAACCCAGGAGCGGGTCAGGCCATTGTGGTTGCCCAGCAGAGTCTCCTCCACCTCGGTTTTCTCCCACACAAAACTGGGGGGAAACCGGTTGTGGGGCAGGCGCCATTCCCACTGGGATGCATACAGTTTTATCCGAAAGGGCATGGAGGGGACCTGATCGGCGATGTAGCGGCTTAAAGAAGCCCGCAGGGATTCATCCCCCCGGTTCACCAGATTGACTGCTTTGGCCCACCGCACATAACGCAGCCCGGGTGCGGTATCGGGGTCCGGAAAATGGCCCTCGTTGACGGTGCCTTCCTGGGTGTACATTTTATAACGGATATAGCTTTCCCCGGAAGGCTCCACCCAAAACCCGAAGCCGTCCGTCAGGTTGAAATAGGTGGTATAGGCCAGATTTTCTGGCGCCCGCCAATCAAACAGGGCGTTTCTTCCACCGGAAAGCAACACCACCAGGGCCAGATGGGTGATTCCCGCCATCACCACCAGGGGCTTTGCCTTTTCCCACCAGCCGGGTGCCCGGTAGGCCGTCCATTGGGCCATTCGGCCAAACCTTACGATCAACCGGGGGGGGTTGTAGCCCGGCTGCCCGGTAAGCCAGGGGGGAAGCCTTACAGAAAACATAGGAAAAATCCTTATATGGGGCACCCCCTGCGGAGGCCGGATGACCATCCCCTTCCCCCCGGCGGGCCGGACAACCAACACGGCGGGCCGGACAACCAACACGGCGGGCCGGTCAGCCCCCGCCAAACGGTTGTTTGGGGAAAGGGTGATGGACCGGGCACAAAGGTCCGTCACAGGCAGATAACCGCCTGACGGCATCTGTTTGAAAGATTCAGGTTGGGGTTTCCGGCGGACTCATGGGTTGAGGGAACGTTCTTCTGTTGTAAAAATCTAACCGATGGCGGGCCGCGGGTCAACCCGCAACCTACACCCTCATTCTCTTCCCACCCAAAGAACCCCCGGTTGGCCAAGAAGCGGCCGGTTTTTATCTCTTGGTTTGATAGGCCTCCACCTCATAACAAACCCGGCCATAGGGGTCTGCCACCAAAACAAGCCCCCGGTACCCCACCTGGTATTTTCCCTGACCCAGCAGACTGCGCAGATTGTAGGCCGCCGCGTGTTGGGCCTGGGTTTCCGCCTCAGGCTTGGTCAGGGCGCAACCCCGGCCCGATGCCATGGGAATCCCATCCACCGGCAGGGTATAGCGAAAGGCCCCCTGTTTGATGTTTTGGATGGAGGCCGGGGGGGCGGAAAAAGGGGGGGGCGTGGGGAGGGGGCGGGGCAGAAGGGGCCGCCCCATTCCGGCAGGCAGCCAATCCCACAAACATCACCCACCCTGACAGCAGCCCCAAGGACGCAACACGCCGCCATTGGCCCCCCCCGACGGTATGGGCCGCCCAAATTCGCCACAGAAACCAACCCGGTGAAATTCCCATCAGCGGGACCAGGAAAGATGGGGGTCCAACAACGCAGGTTTGTGTTGGTCAAGCCAGCGGCCCGAAGCGGTGTGATCATCCATCCGCAGGCTGGCCGGCCAGGGAAACCGCAACCCGGTTTTTTTGGCCTCCGCGCAATCCATCAGGGTCCGGCTGAGGGTGGAGGCATATCCGGTATCCCCGGGAAGGATGTTGTTGAATTTGATGATTTCAAACCCTCCCCCTTCCACCGTAAGGGTCAGTTGATTCAGGTAGGAAAGAGTGTTGTTTTTCATGGCCAGGGTCACCCGGCAGTATCCCAGTTCGTTTTCTGTCCGCTGAAGGGTGATGGAAAGCAGGTGGCGGGAAACAGCGGTCATCCGGCATAATTTTTTGATTTTGCCTTCCTCAATGCCGGCCTGTTTCATCAACAGGTTGGCCTCATCAGAGCAAAGTTCCACCGCCAGGGTGGACCGGCCCATCCCTGCCAGAAAAACCCCCCATAACAGAACTCCCGCCAGTATCCTCCATCCCCCATGCCCGCCCCCCCGCACCGGCAAATGATTGGCCGCCATTCCTGCTCCTTTCGTTGTGATTGGGCATCCCCCGGATGGCTGCCATGCCCGTCCAGAGAAAAGAGAATGATTCTTGATTATCCGTTCTTGAAACACCGGTCTTTTTCGGATATATTGTTCCAGGACTGATGCAAAACCGGTTTTTCCATTCCCTCTTCCCCGCTTTCCATGGAGAAGGGGTTTGATATTTTTGGGGGCCGCAACCCTTTCCCACCTTTCCCATCCAAAGGAACCCTCACATGTTAAAGGTCAACCGAAAAGTGGAATATGCGCTTGTGGCCTTGAAACACATGAGTGCAAAGCCCAAAAGCGAGCTTACCACCGTTCGGGAAATCTGCGATATCTATGGCACTCCTTTTGACCCTCTGGCCCATGTGTTGCGGGTGCTAAACGCGGAGGGGGTGTTGAATTCGGAACAGGGCGCCTATGGGGGGTACCGGATCGCGGCCGATCTGGCCACCATCAATTTTTCTCAATTCATTCAAATGATAGAAGGGGTGGTGGCCCTGACCGATTGTATCAAAAACAACGAGCGCAATTGCACCCTGGCGGATAATTGCAACATTCTGGCCCCCATGACCTTCATCAACCAGCGAATGAAGGAAATGCTGGCTGAAATATCCCTGAATGAACTGGTAATGCCGGATTCTCACTGGGAAAGCCGGTTAAAATCCCCAGAAATGCCAAAAACCCCCCAGCCCAAACCCGCGTTGGCTTAGCCGGTCTGCTTTGACGGGCTGTTTTTCCCCAGCACCTCCAACACCTCCCGGTGCAACAAACCGTTGGTGGACAAACCGCTGTTGCCCATGCCTCCCGGACGGCCCGTCATATCGGTGATCACCCCCCCCGCCCCTTCCAAAATGGGACCCATGGGGGCAATATCCCACAGATTCAACACCGGGTCCAGCATCACCTCCGCTTTGCCGGTGGCCACCAGAAAATGGCCGTAACAATCCCCCCAGCCCCGCATCAGCCGTGCCCGCCCCCGCAACCGGTGAAACCCCTCTCCCCAGCCTTGTTCAAACAGGGTGGCGGGGGATGTCATCAGCACGGCGGCCTCTTCCAAACGGGCCACGGTGGAAACCCGCACCGGGGTTCCGTTTAAAGTGGTCGGCTCTCCCCTGGCCCCCATCAGCAATTGGCCCAGGGCCGGCAAATGGATCACCCCCAGCACCGGCAGGCCGTCTTTCAACAGGGCGATCAGGGTGCCGAACAACGGCACCCCGTGAATAAACGCCTTGGTGCCGTCAATGGGGTCCAGCACCCATTGATACCCTTTTTCCTGCGGTTGGCCGTCTCCGCCGCCGCTCATCCCCGCCTCCTCCCCCAGAATCCGATGAGAGGGATAGGCTTTTTCTATCCTCCGACGCATCAGGTGTTCCGCCTCCCGGTCCGCCTGGGTTACCGGGGTTTGGTCCGCCTTGTAATGCACTTCGGTTCCGGCCCGGAACCAATGGAGGATTCCGTGGCCGCTTTCTTCCGCCAGACCGGCGGCAAAATCCATAAACTCCCGCATGTTTGGGCCTTCTTTCCTGATTGTTCCGGGGGTCAGGCCCGGTTTATTCTTCCTGTCCTTCCGGCGGCCGGATGACCATTACGGAACAATGGCTGTTGCGGATCACCCTCTCGGTGGTGGAACTGATGAAATACCGTTCTATCCCCTTGCGGTTATGGGCGGCCATCACAATCAAATTCATTTCCATCCGTTCCCCCACATCAACCACCACATCCGATATATTGCCCGGAATCACCATCTGATGCACCTTTGCCCCTTTGGGCAGGTACAACGATACGAATTCTCCCAACCCGTCCTCGGCCACAATCCGCATTTTGTCTTTAAACTCATGGGTCACCAGTTCTTTCAGGGAGGGCAGTTCATACACAGGCTCATACACATACAGCAGGTGCAACATCCCTTTGTACCGCTGAACCATATCCAGGGCCGGCTGGACAGCCCTTACCGAAAATTTGGATAAATCGGTGGGCACCAATATGTTTTTAAACATAATTCCTCTCCCATGCCAAAGGTTGGATCCCTTCTTTTTGCAGTGAGGGGTGTTTCCCCCGCCTTTTCATTCTAACTCTTTCCAGGCTTTTTTGCTTTGGCAGTGGGCTTTTTCGCCGGTTTTTCCCCGGTTTGTTCCGGGGGGCGGGGCCTTTCTCCCTTGGGTTGGGTACCGGCTGGTTTTTTGGCGGATGGTTTGGGGGGGGAAAGCACTTTTTGATGGTCCAGCCCCACCGCTTGGGTTACCGAATTCAACCCATCTTTTTCCAGCAAGGCGGTCAGCCCCCGGTTGATCTGTTTGGCCAGCCCCGGCCCCCGGTACACCAGGCCGCTGTACACCTGCACCAGGGATGCCCCCGCCCGGATCAGCCGGTAGGCATCCCCGGCATCCATCACTCCCCCCACCCCGATGATGGGGGTCCGGCCCTCCAACAACCGGTACAATTGGGCCACCACCCGCAGAGTTGTGTCCTGTAACGGTTTGCCGCTTAAGCCCCCGGTTTCAACCGCCAGGGGGGATGTCAACCCTTCCCGTCCCAGGGTGGTGTTGGCGGCAATCACCCCATCCACCCGGCCAGCCAACACCACCGCCGCCACATCCTCCAGCCCTTCCGGGGTCAAATCCGGGGATACCTTCAGCAACATGGGCACCCTTCGCCCACGAATGGCGGACAGTTTTTCCCGCTCCCCGGTCAGCAGGGTCATCAGCGTTTCCAGGGAAGGTTTTCCCTGCAACAGCCTCAACCCCGGAGTGTTGGGGGAACTCACATTCACCACCAGATAATCGGCAACATCATACAAAGCGTGCATGGCGATCAGATAATCCTCCCCGGCGGAATCCAGGGGGGTATCCTTGTTTTTTCCCAGGTTCACCCCCACCAGGCCGGGGTTTCGGCGGGGACGGCTCAACCGGGATGCCAGACTGTAAGCCCCCTGGTTGTTAAACCCCATCCGGTTGATCAACGCCTGGTCCTGCTCCAGCCGGAACAACCGGGGCTTGGGGTTGCCTGGTTGAGGCCGCGGGGTGACGGTCCCTACCTCCACCATGGAAAACCCCAGCCCCAGCAACGGGTCTACCAGTTCGCCGTCTTTGTCAAACCCTGCCGCCACCCCCACCGGATTGGCAAAATCCAGTCCCCACAACCGGGTTTCCAACACCGGATGGCGGTATTGAAACAATCCCCGCTCCACAGGGTAAAAACCGGGTAGCACACTGGCCCCCCGGACCAACCGGAACACCAGTCGGTGGGCACGTTCCGGGTTTAAACGGAAAAACAAAGGGCGGATAAGGGGATACAATCCCATGGGGGAGGACTCCGGTGGGGTGCTGATGAACCAATGAAAACGGTCCGGGCGGGACCGGGTTCATTATAGGTAGATTGAATCAGGGATACAAGCCCAACAGAAAGGCAGTTAGCCCGGCCAAAAGGGCCGCAAGGCCCGTGCCGGTGCTAACTGCTGGACAGGAACCCCAAAAGAAAGGCACCCGCCAGCCCCAACCGCCCCTCTCCCATAGCAGACTTTTCTTTCAGCGGGCTGGCTGTTAAACTTGGCGTTAACGGAATGTACCGCCCCCATCCCCCGGCCACCCCATTTTTCGCTGTTTTGTGTTTATGAGCGACCTGAACCCCCAGCAAATGGCCATTGTAAACCACCTGGACGGCCCTGCCCTGGTGATTGCCGGGGCCGGATCGGGCAAAACCCGGGTGATCATCCATCGGGCGGCCCGGCTGATAGAACGGGGGGTGGACCCTGCCGCTATTTTGTTGATGACGTTTACCAACAAGGCCGCGGAGGAGATGGGCAGCCGCCTGGAAGGGCTGCTGGCCGGGCGGGGGGTGCGGGGGCGGGTGCTGACCGGCACCTTTCACAGTGTGGCCAACCGGTTTTTGCGCCGGTACGCCCCCCTGGCGGGGTACCAAAACAACTTTTCCATCCTGGATGATTCTGATTCGCGGGATATGCTGAAGGCGGCCATGACCGGGGTGGTGCGGGAGAAAGACAAACGGTTCCCCACCGCCGCGGTGGTCCAGGACCTGGTGTCGCTGGCTTTCAACCGGCAGATCAATCTGGCCCAATTGGTTGAGCGGGATTTTGACTGGTTACAGGAATTTTTGCCGGAACTGCTGGTGGTGGAAAAAGAATACCGGCGGAAAAAAAAGGCCAACAACGCCATGGATTTTGATGACCTGCTGGGCAACTGGCGGGATTTGCTGGAGAAAAACCCCCACCTGGAAATGGCCGCCGGGCTGCGCTATCTGATGGTGGACGAATACCAGGATACCAATCTGGCCCAGGGGGAGATTGTGCAACTGTTGGGGCGGGATCAAAAAAACCTGATGGTGGTGGGGGATGATGCCCAGTCCATTTACAGTTGGCGGGGCGCCCATGTGGAAAACATTCTGGAGTTTCCCCAGCGGTTCGGGGCCGCGGTGTACCGGCTGGAGGAAAACTACCGCTCCACCCCTGATATTCTGGAACTGGCCAACTGCTCCATTGCCCACAACCAGGCCCGGCTGGAAAAATCCCTGAGGGCGGTGGCCCCGGCGGGGGAGCCGCCCCACATCATGCACCTGTACGACCAGTCAGAAGAGGCCGAATGGGTGATCTCCCGCATCAGCGCCTATCAGGACCAGGACATTCCGTTGGGTGACATGGGGGTGCTGTACCGCAACCATGCCCAATCCATTGAACTTCAGATGCGCCTTTCCGAACGGGGCATTCCGTTTGTGGTCCGTTCGGGGGTCAAGTTTTTTGAACAGGCCCACATCAAGGATGTGCTGGCATTTCTGAAAGTGGTGTTCAACCCATTGGATGAAATTTCCTGGCTGAGGATTCTTAAAATGCTGCCCGGCATCGGCAATGTGTCTGCCGCCAAAATATACGGGGTGTTCCGGCGGCAGCAGGCCATCCGCATATCCACCTCCAACGAAGCCCTGCAAAAAGTCATTCCCGCCAAGGCCAAAGACCAATGGAGCAGCCTGGCCCGGTGCTTAAAGGAAATGCTGGCTGACGGGGTCACTCCGGCCCAGATGATCGGGCTGGCCCATTCGCTGTTTTACCGGGACCACCTTCTGCTGACTTTTGACAACCCCCGGGAACGGGAGGAGGATTTGCAGCACCTGGCCCGCTTTGCCGAAAAACACCGGTCACTGGAAGGTTTCCTGGGGCGGCTGGCCCTGGTGGGGGGCACCGTCATCCGGGACCATGAGGAGCAGGAATCCCCCGATGAGGACCACCTGACCCTGACCACCATCCATCAGGCCAAGGGGTTGGAATGGCGGGTGGTGTTTATGCTGGGATTGGTGGAAGGTCAGTTCCCCCATTCCCGCTGTCTGGATTCCCCAGAACGGCTGGAGGAGGAACGGCGCCTGTTTTATGTGGCGGTCACCCGGGCCAAACGCCATTTGGAAATCACCGTGCCTCAGTTCAATGTGACTTATGGCCAGTGGAAGGTTTGCCGTCCCTCCCGTTTTGTGGAAGAATTGCCCCCAGGGGTGGCTCAGGTCACCCGGGGGGAAAGCCTGGAAAACGCATTGCTCCCGGACAGCGAATCCGCCGGGTTTTCTTTTGATTTCTGATGGTTTTTCCAAACCCTCAATCGGGTTTCAACCCAGCCAACATGCGCAAAACCGCGGCCAAATCCAAGGATACCCCCCCGGCACAATCGCTGCCGCCCCAGGAACCCGCCCTGACGGAACCCCTTGCACAGCCCCTGGAACCCCCTGCTCCCCAGCCTGAATCCCAGGTTTTGCCGCCGGAACCCCTCCCCCCTTCCGCGGCAATCCCTGTGGTGTCTGCTTCTCCGCCGGTTTCCGGGTTGCTGGCCCACCCTTTGGTGCGCATTCTGGTGGAATCCTCCCATGTCCGGGCGGAGGATCTGGCCGCCATCGCCCCCCTGGTGGAAAAAGGGGGGGGGTCCCTGCCCGCCTTGAAAAAAGCCCTGCTGGCCCAAAAGGTGGTGACCGAAGACGGCCTGCAACAGGCGGTGGCCCGGTTGTTCGGGTTGGAATACATCCCCCACCTGGACGAAATGGAGTTGCTGAGAGAATGCGCCAAAGAAATTCCCATCCGCTACGCCAAAAAGTTCGTGTTTTTCCCCATCGGGTTGACAGACCGGGAGGTGCGCATGGCGGTGGCGGACCCGGAAAATGATCAGCCTTTGGAGGATGTGGCCCGGCGCATGGGCCGCAGGTTGGAAATGGTGGTGTCCACCCATTTATCCATTCTCAGCCTGATCAACCGGGCTTACGAACGGGCGGAATCCGATGCGGGACAATCCATAGAGGGGATTGAAACCCCTGAAGGGGCCGAAGGCAGCGGTGTGTGGGGGATAGAAGAGCCGGAGGATTTGATTGACGCCCGGGATGAAGAACCCATCAAACGGCTGTTGAACAACATTCTGTACCAGGCCTCCCGCTCCCAGACTTCCGATGTCCACATAGATTCCAACAACAGCGAGGTGGTGGTGCGCTTTCGGGTGGACGGGGTGTTGCAAACCGTGGCCACCCTGCCCAAAGCCATTCACCTTACGCTCATCAACCGCATCAAGATCCTTTCCCGGCTGGATATTTCCCAGCGGTCCCTGCCCCAGGACGGCCGCACCCCTTTGTTGATCGCCGGGCGTAAGATAGATGTGCGGGTTTCCACCATGCCCACCGTCAACGGTGAAAAAGCGGTGATGCGGCTGTTGTACCAGGACCAGGATATGTTCTCCCTGCCTTCTCTGGGGATGCCCAAGGATATCTGGACCAGTCTGAAAAAACTGATCCGCTCCACCGGGGGGATTATTTTGGTCAGCGGACCCACCGGCAGCGGCAAAACCACCACCCTGTATGCCGCCCTGGGAGAAATAGACCGCCACGCCAAAAACATCATGACCATTGAAGACCCGGTGGAATACAAAATAGCGGGCTATGTGCAAACCGAGGTAAACCCCAAGTTGGGGCTGACCTTTGCCAATGCCCTGCGTTCCGTGTTGCGCCAGGATCCGGATATCATCATGGTGGGGGAGATGCGGGACCGGGAAACCGCCCTGATCGCCATTCAGGCGGCCTTGACCGGCCATACGGTGTTTTCCACCGTCCACACCAATGATGCCCCTTCCACCGTCACCCGGCTGGTGGATATGGGCATAGAACCCTATCTGGTCTCCTCCACGGTGATGGCGGTGCTGGCCCAGCGGTTGCTGCGCCGCATTTGCTCCCATTGCAAAACCCCGGTGGAGCCGGATGAGGCGTTGCTGATGGAGGCCGGGTTGAACGCCAGGGAAATCAAAGCCGTCAAAACCCTGTACAAAGGGGCCGGGTGTTCCCATTGTCGGGGCACCGGCTACTCCGGGCGGGTGGGGGTGTTTGAGCTTTTGGTGATGAGTGATCAGGTGAAAAAAGTTCTGGCCCAGACCAACGAGTCCAGCCTGCTGAGGGATGCCGCCACCGCATCCGGCATGGTATCCATGCGGCAATACGGCCTGAAGTTGGTGGAGGAGGGCATCACCACCGCCGAGGAATTGGTCCAAACCACCCGGGATGATTGACCGTGCCGCCCGGGCCGGGTTGGCTCCCCCCGGGTGCAAAAAAAACCTTTTGGCTGACCTGACCGCGATGATTCATCAAACCATTTTGAAACCGGGGTTGCTGGCGGACCACCTGAAGGACCCTGACTGGGTGGTGTTTGACTGCCGCTTTGAATTGGGGGATTCCGATGCGGGGAGGCGGGCCTGGACCAAAGGCCATATTCCGGGGGCCAGATACGCCCACCTGGAACACCATTTATCCGGCCCAAAGGGGAATCAAACCGGCCGCCATCCCCTGCCGGTGCTGTTGGATTTTATCCAATGGCTGGAATCCCAGGGGGTGGACAACCACACCCAGGTGGTGGCCTATGATGACCAGGGGGGCGCATTTGCAGCCCGGCTGTGGTGGCTGTTGCGGTTTATGGGCCACAAAGCGGCGGCGGTTCTGGATGGGGGATACACTCATTGGCTGGCGGAAGGGCTGCCGGTAAGCACCTTTTCCCCCAAGCCGGAGGCCAAACGGTTTTCTCCATCTCTTCAATCTTTTATGTTGGTGACGGACCGTCAGGCGGAAGCCTGCCTGGGGGACCCCGCCATTCTGTTTGTGGATGCCAGGGCGCCGGAGCGGTTCCGGGGAGAGGTGGAACCCATAGACCCGGTGGCGGGCCACATTCCCGGTGCGGTGAATCTGCCCCACCCTCAAAATCTGGATGCGGAAGGCAGGTTTCTTTACCCCCACCTGTTGAAAGCCCGCTTTGAGCAAAAGCTAAACGGCCTTTCTCCTGAACAGGTGATTCATTACTGCGGCTCCGGGGTGACGGCAGCCACCAACGCGGTGGCCATGGCCGCCGGGGGGTTGCCCTTGGGCAGGCTGTATGTGGGGTCCTGGAGTCAGTGGTGCTCCAAACCAGGGCGGGCAACGGCCCAAGGGCCGGAATAAACGGGATAGAATCCCTCACCGGGCCACCTCTGAAAGTCTCTTTACCACCCGTTTTTTTCCATTCCCGGCCTCCTGTTTTTTCAAAACGGCCAATCCGGGGGTTGGGGGGGTGTCTTCCCCTGGGGGTCAAACAAACAGGAAGCCGATGGCCATCGCGGTGGGGGATATTCACGGTTGTATCGGCCCTCTCCGGCAATTGGCGGCCCAAATCCCTGCCGGGGAGGAACTGGTGTTTTTGGGGGATTACATTGACCGGGGCCCGGGTTCAGCCCAGGTGATTCGTTTTTTAAGGCAGTTGGCCCACACCCGCCCCTGCCGTTTTCTGTTGGGAAATCACGAGGATATGCTTTTAAATGCCATCCGGGACCCCCAGGGTGCGGCCGTATGGTTGATGAACGGGGGGCGGGCCACCCTGGCCAGTTATGGGGTGGACCCTGCTGCATGGCGGCGGGGAACCCATCGGGGGGATTTTCTGGGGGCGGACCTGGCTTTTTTCCAACATCTGGAAAGGTTTTGGGAGGATGACCAGACCCTTTTTGTCCACGCCGGTGTGGACCCGGCTGTAGCCGACATGCGCCGTCAAAACCCCCAGGATTTGATATGGATTCGGGAACGGTTTTTCCGCCGCGGGCACCTGTGGCAGGGTAAGGAAATCATCTTTGGCCACACCCCCACCCAATTCATGGGGCTGCGGCTGGGGACTGTGTTCAAAGCGCCTCCCCTGTTCGGCATTGACACCGGATGTGTGTACGGGGGTCGGTTGACCGCCATGGATTCGCGGACCCATCAGGTGTTTCAGGTGCCTGGCTGGCAACCCCGGCCGGATTCAACCCAATAAAGGGTTTGCATCTTGCTGGCCATTGCCTTAATATCAATAGATAAACTGTGAGGAGCGGGTGAGAGAGGCCGGTAAAGGGGCCTATAGCTCAGTTGGTTAGAGCAGCCGACTCATAATCGGCTGGTCCCTGGTTCAAGTCCAGGTGGGCCCACCACCCTTTTACATCCCGGCCGCCAAAAACAGTCGGCATCTGCCTTACAAAACAACCTGACCGGAAACAAACACATAAAAAGCATGACCCCAACCCCCAGCCAGTTGTTTCCTATTGGTAATGCAATGATGGATCACCCCCGCGGGGATACTCCGGCCATTGGCGGGTTTGCTCAACGGGGGGAAGGTAAAACACAAAGGGAGGCGACCGACCGGAAGTCAGCCCCTTCATAAAACCTAAGGTGCATCCAACCGATGCGCCTTTTTTTTTGTCCTACAAGCCAAGAACCCAACCTCCCGCCAGGGAGGAACCAGGAAACCGCAAAAGAGATGATGAGCGAGGCGATTCAAAACCTGATCCGGTTATCGGAACTGGACCTTCAATTACAGGGATTCCGCAAAAAACTGGCCGGGATACCCCCAGCCCTGGAAACAGCCGGAAAAACCCTGGCGGCAGAAGAAAAAATTCTGGCGGACCTGCGGAATGCCAGTGCCAATCTGGCCAATTCCATCCGGGATAAAGACGCCACCAGCAAAGTGGCTTTGGACACCATAGAAAAATTCAAAGCGCACTTAAAGGTGGTTCACAACCAAAAAGAATACGCCGCCGCCCAAAAACAACTGGATTCTGCCCGGATGATCAACGAGCAGATGCAGAATGAAATGATAGAAGCCCGGATGCGCCAGGAAGAACTGGAACCCAAGCTGAAAACAGCCGAAGAGCGGGTGGCCCGTGAACAGGAATCCTTCCGGCAGGAGGAGACGGTGTTAAAGGCTGAACAGGGGGAATTGGAGGAAAAGGTGAGGATTCTGGATGGGGAGCGGCAAACCCGGATTGCCCAGGTTGAGCCCCGAATCCTTTCCATCTACACCCGATTGGTGAAAGGGGGCAGGCTGCCCGCCATGGTCCCGGTGATTTCCGGGGTTTGCCAGGGGTGTTCCATCGCCACCCCCCCCCAGGATTACAACCGGATGATTGCCGATCCTGACGGCACCCACACCTGCCCCCATTGCGGCAGGCTGACCTACTACCAAGCCCCCCCGCCCCAGGAGGAAACACCCAAAAAGGCGGCTGCCAAAAAAGGGGTCAAAAAGGCGGTCGCCAAAAAAGGGGCCGCCGAACAAACGGAAGATTCCCCTGAGGGCGAAAAGCCCAACGAGGACGAAGACTCTTTCCAAACCGGAGAGCTTCCCCGGACCGAAGAATCCCCGGCTTAAAGGGTCGGGGCAGAATCCATCCCCGGCTTAAAGGGCCGGGGCAGAGTTCAAGGCCTCCCGGATGGACAAGCCGCCATCCGCCGCCATCCGCAGGCAATCAACAAACCGGCCGCAATGGGCCCACATGGCCGTCCGGCGGGCCGTGTGCTCATCCACCCCTTCCGCCGCCCATCCCCGCACGGTTTCCTCAACCGTCCTCCGTTGATCTTCCGTCAGCCGTTTCTCCACCTGTTCCACAAATTCCTCAAACAGCCCCTGATGGCTTTTTAAGTTGGAAAACTCCAATTTTTGCGGGCTGAACATCCGCACCAGACGGCGCACCATCCCAGCCAAGGCTTCCTCTCTGGCCATCAGCAGCCGGGTTTCGGCGGCGGCCGGAATCACCAGGGAAAGAGGCTGGGTGTGCTGCCGAAATCGTTCCCCTCCGGTGATTGCATCGGCAAACAGATAGGCCATGGCCACGGTTTCCCAGTTTTGGCCGGAATCCAAGGCGGTTTCGCCCACAAAGCACATCCCCGCCCGGTGGATGATGTGGTTGGTGATGCGGGTGGCGATGATCCGGTGGGCCAGGGGATGGGCCACCCCGTCCAGAGGGTGGAGGTTTGTCAAACCGGATGGAAAATATCCCGAAAACCAGGAGGCCATGGCGGGGTGGTCCAGGCCGGGGCTGGATTCCAACCGTTGGTACAAGGCGATTTTGGAATAAGCCAGCAACACCGCCAGCAGCGGGCGGGGCAGGGGGTGGTCCTGGGGTTGGGGTCCAAACAATCCGGCGGGGATCGGCTCCACCCGGCGGTCCAGCACCCCCATTCCCACCAGGGAATCCACCAATCGGGCGAAGGGTGCCGGGTCCTGTCTGGATCGGAGTTCATCCATGGAAAGCACCAGGGCCTGTTGACGGCTGTTGAGCAGCACCCGTTGTGTCACCTCTGGTTCCAGGGAGGCCAGCAGCCGGTTTCGCTCATCCGGCGAGGCAATCACCCCTGTCCGCATCAGTTCTTCCAGCAGGATTTTCAGGTTGACCTCATGGTCCGACATATCCACCCCGCCGGAATTGTCTATAAAATCGGTGTTGATGCGCCCTCCCTGGCGGTCTATTTCCAGACGGGCCAATTGGGTGATGCCCTGGTTTCCCCCTTCTCCCACCACTTTGGCCCGGCATTGATCGGCGTTGATGCGCACCGTGTCGTTGGCGTGGTCCCCCACCTGCTCATGGGTTTGGGCCGCTGATTTGATGTAGGTGCCGATGCCTCCGTTCCACAGCAGGTCCACCCGCATGGAAAGCAAAGCCTGAATCAGTTCCTCCCCGCTGATCACAGAAGCATCTATTCCCAGCACATCCGCCATTTGGGGGGAAAGGGGGATGGCCTTGGCCTGGCGGGAAAACACCCCTCCGCCGGGGCTGATGAGGGCCGGGTTGTAATCGTTCCAGCCGCTGCGGGGCAGTTGAAACAGCCGCTCCCGCTCCAAAAAGGATTTTTCCGGGTCCGGGGCCGGGTCCAAAAAAATGTGTTTGTGATTGAAGGCTCCCACCAGCTTGAACCGGCGGCTGAGCAGCATCAGATTGCCGAACACATCCCCGCTCATATCCCCGATGGCCGCCACACTGACGGGGGTGGTTTCCGGGTGGGTTCCCAATTCCCAAAAATGGCGTTTGACGCTTTCCCATCCCCCTTTGGCGGTAATGCCCACTTTTTTATGGTCATAGCCCTGGGCACCTCCTGAGGCAAAGGCATCCCCCAGCCAGAAGCCGGTTTTCAGGCTGATGGCGTTGGCCGTATCAGAAAGATGGGCGGTGCCTTTGTCCGCCGCCACCACCAGATAACAATCATCCCCATCGTGGCGCACCACCCCCGGCGGGGGGACCACCCGGCCGTGTTCCAGGTTGTCGGTGACGCTGAGCAGCCCCCGGATGTAGGCCGGGTACTGATCATCTCCGGCGGTTTTGGCATCCCCCCCATAAGGGGCCAGGGTTTTGACCACAAACCCCCCTTTGGCGCCCACCGGCACAATCAGGGCGTTTTTTTTCATCTGGGTGGCCATCAGTCCCAAAATTTCCGTGCGGAAATCATCGGGTCGGTCACTGTAGCGCACCCCCCCCCGGGATATGGCCCCCCCCCGCAAATGGACCCCTTCCAACCGGGGGCCGTTCAGGTAAATTTCGTACAGGGGGTGCGGCAGAGGCAGCTGGTCTATGGAGGGGCTGTGGAATTTGAGGGCCAGCACCGGCTCCTGGGGGGTGGAAAAAAAATTGGTGCGCACCGTGCTGAAAATCAGGTTGCGCATCCGTTTGAAAATGCGGTCCTCGGTCAGGGTGTCAATTTGTTGGACGGCTTGGGAAAAGGCGGCCTCCCGGCGGGTTACCGCCTCCAGCCGGGCGGGGGAATCCGCCGCCCCCAGGGCCGGGTCCAACCGTGCCTGGAACAGCCCGAACAGGGCCTGGGCGGCCTCCCACCGGCGGATCAGGGTGTCATTGATGGTTTTTTTGGTGTAAATTCCCCCTACCTGCATCAGATAATTGCGCAACAGCATCATCAGGTTGATTTGTCTGCCGTTAAAATCCGCCCTCAGGGCCAGGCCGTTTAACGGATTGTCTTCCAGGCGGCCCGCCAGCAAACCCAACAGCAGTTCCTTCAGGGCCTCGGTGTGTTTTTCCGGGGATATCCGGGGAGAAGGCTCCATTCCCGGCTCGTCAGCGGCGGAAATGGAAAAAGTGTGTAAGAACATTTGTCGGCCCAAGGCGGAAACCTGATGGCATTGCTCCTCTTCGGCCTGGATTTTCAGGTTGGTCAAAATGGGCATCACCCGGCTAAGAGAAAATTTCTCCATGGCGTAAAGGGTCATTCCCACCATTCCACCCGCCGATTTGCTCCGCAGCACCAGTTGTTCCCGGCCGCTCTTCAGCATTTGTTCCAGATAAGCCAGGTCCACCATCACCTCCACATCCGAATGGGCCACCAGATAATCCGGGTTCATCCCCGCCACCAGGGTTTTGGCCAGCCATTCTTCCATGCGGTTGCCTGATGAGGCCACCCACATGGATACCACCCGCTCTTCCCGGCTTAAACTCTCCTCCCGGATGATGGCCTCCAACTGGTCGGTTTCCGCGGGGGGCCAAAAGGGGCTGGGGGGGCGTAAAAAAAACAGGTTGAACAACGAAAAGGTTTCCCGGTGGACCCGGAAGACGGTCTGGGCCTCCACCCCCAACCATTTTTCCAATCTTTTTTGAAGTCCCATCATGCGGCTGTAAATCTGCCTTTTGCCTGCCATGGCCACCAGCACCCGGAATCCGCCAGGAATCTCTCCCTTCACAAACAATTGGTTCAACCGGGGCATGGCCCCGGATTCCAGAAAAAAACCGGCCATCAGGTCCAATTCACTGGCAGCCATGCGGAACAGTTCATACCGGGGAAGGTCATTGAAAAAACCGGTAAGCTCTTTGTGCAAAAAGGAGCCGGGAATCACTCCCCTCCTGGAAAATACCGCCTCTATTTTTTCAGACACCAAGGGAAGTTCCAGACTGCTGATCTGGTTGGAATGGTTTGTAAAAAGAGCAACAAGAACTCCCGCATGGCTGCGCCCATGGGCGGTTTGGGGGGAAAACATCACGGTGGAAACCGGCTCCCGTTTGTGGATCAGGGCGGGAAAACCGGTTTCTTCCATCACCATAAAGGGATGCGGGCGCAAATTGGCCCGCAAATGGGCCTGAACCACCTGTTCCAATTCGGCCAACCGATTCATAGACCCGCCGGGCCGGAACAACCCCAACCCCTCCTGCCGCAAGGGGGTCAGCCGGGGCCCCTGGGGGTCCGCTTCCACCCGGTAAGGCAAATATCCCAACAGCACCAGGTTTTTGGAAAACCATTCAAACAATTTTCGGTAAGAGGCCCCATCCGGCCAAGCGGCAAAGGCGGTCCCTTCTAAAGCCAGCCGGGCCGCCATGGCCGGGTAATCTCCCACGCACAGGATCAGTTCGTTCAACAAGGCGGTCAGGTCTGCCTCCAGGGGGGGCTGGGCTTGGGGGGAAAGCCCCGAAACCCACACCAGGATTTGGGCCTCCCGGCTCCATTCCGGTCCGGGCGGGGGGGAGCCCAGGGGGTTCTTCAGGTGTGTCAGGCCCCCTTGAGGGTCCCGCCGGGTGTAAAACACCGGATGAATCCATCCGATGCGGACAAAAGGGGCGGATTCCAAAAACGCCTTCAGGCTTTCCAGCAAAAAGGGATGGTCGTCGGTCAGGATTTCAATGGAGGTAAGAGTGGAAAACTCTCCCCGCAGAAGGTTGATTCCCTGGTCAAACCGGATGGTGAAAGGCAGCTTTGGCCTGGATTGAAACTCTTCAAACCGTTGGGCCAAAGCGGGCAGGTCCGAACCGGTCATTTCTTCCAGCAAAGGAGGGGGGCATTGGGACCTGAAGGCGGCGGCGTACGCCTCAAAAAGCGGTTCGCCCCCCGGTGGAGTGGTGTCCGAGGGGGGAATGGCGGGCTTTTTAATTTTCTTGGACGGGGCCGGGGTGGGGTTTTTCATGGGGAGCGGCTTCAATCAGTCCATCCAGCAAGTCTGTTGCAGTGCCCAGGGGGCGGGTTTACCCGCAAGCCCGACGGATTTTCAAACGGGTTGTCTATCTGAATATACGCTTAAATCCGCAGGGGTGGCAGCGGGGGGGGCGGTCAACCCACCTGACGGTCCATTTTTTTCAACCGCCGCCAGCCATAAACCCAAATGGCCACAGCGGGGGAAAACAGCAACAATCCGGGGGCTTTGGCCGCTAAAATAAGGTCCCGGCAACCGATCCACAACAGGTAATACACCATGACCAGAAAAATAGCCCTCAGGTACCCACCTGATCTGCCGGAGCGGGGGTCCACCACAGCCAGGGGGATGGCGGCCAGGGCGAAGGCCAGACAAATCCAGGGGACCGTCAGACGGTTGAACAATTCAAAGGCCAGGGGGGTGTAGTTGTAAACATCCCCCGAATCCAGGCGGGAGACCTGCCGGACCAGTTCCCAGGTGGGGATGGTCCAGTTGAGTTCCACCTCCTCCGTATCCACATTGAGGGAGGTGGGAAGGGTCAAAACATAATCCAGGGAATCAAAATGGGTGGTGACCAGCTGACCGGCTTCTTTTTGAGGGGTGTATATGGTTCCCCCCTGCAATTTGAAAATCACTTTTTTAAATCCCTCATCCACGGCGATGTTGCCCCGGTCCGCCATGATGACGGATGACCCGTTGTTTAACTCCCGGTCGGCCAAAAACACACTGACAAACTCTCCCGCCTGGTTGCGGTCCTGAATGCGGATGACCTTGCCGCCGAAATCATAGTTGAACTCCCCCGGAATCAGGCTGTCTTCGGCGTGGGATTTGATAATCTGCACCTGGAGTTCCAGGAACTTCCGGTTAAACAGGGGCTGAACCAGCAGGGTGAGAAACAGGGTGATGAAAGCGGTGGTCCAACCGAAGGTGACAAACGGTTTGGAATATTGGCGCAGGCTGAGGCCGGCGGCCTGGTAGGAAATCAGTTCCGAATCCAGCGAATGGCGGATGACCACCATGAACACCGCCCCCAGCACCCCCAGGGGAATGGTAAACGAAAAGGTGGAAGGCAGCAGATAAACGAACATCAACATCACTTCATCCACATCCAGCCGCTTGTCCACCATCCAGGTGACCATCCTTTGGATTTTCCCCATCAGCAACAAAAAACTGATGACCCCGAATGTCATCAAAAAGGGACGGGAAAGCTCTGACAGGATGGCCCTGTAATAAATCATGGCAGCCGGTTGTGTGCGATGTCGGCGATGATCCGCTCGGCAACCTCCATGGTGTGGACCCCATCCCGGCCGGAAACCACCGGAGGGGTTTTGTTCTGAATCGCGGCCAGAAAAGAAGTGATTTCCGCCAGCAGGGCATCCCCTTTTTCCAGCGGCAGGGATTCCTCGGTCACGGTCGGTCCGCCGGTGGGGCCGGGGGTGCGGTCCGCCGAATAAACCCTGGCCGATGGGGCCGACAGGTCCATGGATACATACCGGTTGCTTTGGAACACCCGAAATTTTCTTTCGGCCTTGTTGGAAATCCGGCTGGAGGTGATATCCGCCACGGCACCGTTTTCAAACATCAGCCGCACATTGGCCAGATCGGTCTGCTCCGTCATCAGATGGGTGCCCACCGCATGCAATCCCTTTAAGGGAGAGGTCACCAGGGAAAATATGAGGTCCAGGTCATGGATCATCAGGTCCAAAACCACATCCACATCATGGCCCCGCTCCTTGAAGGGGGAGATGCGGATGGTTTCTATAAACTGGGGGTTGGATATAAAAGGCAGAGATGCCTGGAAAGCCGGATTGAACCGTTCTAAAAAACCCACCTGCAACACCAGAGAGTTTGCTTCGGCCAAAAAGGCCAGTTCGGCAGCCTCACCGGATGTGGAGGCCATGGGCTTTTCCATCAACACATGTTTGCCCGCCTTAAGGCATTCCATCCCCAGGGCGTAATGCAGCGAAGTGGTGGCGGCAATGCTGACGGCATCCACCTGAGGCAGGATGTCCGCCAGTCCGGTATAGGATTCCACCCCCAATTCCTCCCCCACCTGGCGGGCGCGGTCAGGATGGATATCCACCACCCCCATCAATTGGCTTTGGGGCAGGGTTTTGTATTTTTGGGCGTGGAAGCGGCCTAAGTAACCCACGCCGATGACCGCGGTGCGTATGGTTTGCATGAAATCACCGGGAAAATTTAAAGGGTGCGGTCTACGGAAACCATTTTGATTTCGCCCTGGGTGGCCACCTTGCCATCCACGGTGGCCTGGACTTCAAAAATCCAAAGGGTTCGTTTGTTGGAAAGCAGTCTGGATTCCAGAATCAACTGATCTCCGGGCACCACGGGAATTTTGAACCGCACTTTGTCTATACCGGCAAACACCATCAGCCCCCCCCTTTGTTCCGGGTTGGCCGATTGAGCCACGATTCCGGAGGTTTGGGCCAGGGCCTCCACACTCAACACCCCTGGCATCAACGGATAACCGGGAAAGTGTCCCTGAAAAAAAGGCTCGTTGATGGTGACGTTTTTGACTGCTTTGCACCATTTCCCGGGGTCCAGTTCCAGCACTTTGTCCACCAGCAGAAAGGGGTAGCGGTGGGGCAGGATTTCCCTGATTTGCTCAATGTTCATCATGCCGAATTCTCCTGGGTCTTAAGGCTTGCCAAAATAAGGGGACCGCACCCTATTGGGCATCATAGGCTTGAATCACCTTGGGGGTGATGTCCTGAAAATGAAAGCTGGAATAAAGGATCACCTGGGAGGCACCCTTTTCCAAAACCATGTCAAAATCTTCTTTCGCGGCGATTTTTTCAATCACTTTTTTCAATTGATTGAAAATTTCGTTGGTGGCTTTTCGTTCTTTTTCCATCAGTTCCTGCTGGGCCTCCTGGACTGCTTTGCGCAGTTTTTGGTCCCGTTCGCGAACCTCTTCTTCCTTCTTGGCCCGGACCTCTTTGCTCAACATCATGTTGGAGAGTTCTCCGGCCAGTTTTTTCAGGCTTTCCTCATCTGTCTTCAGTCTCTTCTGCATTTTTTCTTTATCAGCCATCAACCCTTTTTTGGATTTTTTCCCCTGGGTGGATTCGTTTAGTGCCTGGTTCAGGTCCACCACCGCTATTTTCAGGTTATTGGGTGCCCCATGGGCGGTGTTCAACGGAAATGCGGAAAAAAGGGGAAGGAATGCGAAAACAAAAAATAAAACCAGTTTGTGGGTTTTCATGGCATGTTCCATAAAAATGGTTGGGTTGTTTCTCAGTAAAAAACAGGGACTGCGCCAAAAGTTTCATTTTTGGCAATTGATTTAAGACTGTCTGGCGGCGGTTGCTTGTTGAGCCACCTTATCACAACTAAAACAGGGTGCTAATGTTAAAATCAAACTTGCCGGGGGAGTCTCCGGGCAGGGGCTTGATTTTGATCCCGTACTCAAACCGCAACACCCCCATGGGGGTGATCATCCGAACCCCTCCCCCATAGCTTTGGAACATATCCAGGAAGGCCGGCTGTTTCTCATGAAGCAGTTCGTACTGGCGGGGTTCGGCGTTTACCTGACCCGCATCGTAAAACAACACCCCGCGGATGCTCTGCCCGGCCAGGGGAAACAACATTTCCATGGTGAAGGTCCGCTGCATAATGCCCCCCCCTTCCAGTTCGGCGATTTCGGCCGTTGTGAGATTTGCCGTTCGCGTGTCCGAAAAAGTGGGGGCCAGCCCCCGGTTCAGTTTGCGGTACAAGGTTCCGTAAGGCCCCCCGATTTCTGCATAATCATACCCCCTGAGGGAGGTGATCCCCCCGATGCGGAACCGTTCTTCCAGGGGAATCCTTTTTTCTCCCTGATTTTCCAGCAGACTCAACCCGAATTTGGCCATCAAAATCACCGACCCTGAATCGGTCAGACTGGTGAAATTTCTCCAGTTGAACCGGAATGTGCGGTATTCATGGGTTCCCTCCAGCACCCCTCCGCCGGTTTGGGTGACTGAAATTCCGGTGTTGGACCCGTCAGAGGGGAAGGAAGGATGGTTGACTGTATCTCTGGACAATCCGGTGGTGACCGATCGTAAAAAGACCGATGGAGTGGAGGGGTTGCTGAAATCCCGGTTGACTCCGGAATAGGTGAACCCGAGGGTCCAATTGCGGAAAAACTTGTAGCCGAAACCCTGGGACCCCCGGTTTTCATAATACAATCCCCGGTTGATCTCGGTAAAATCCTCAATGGCGTAATGGCTGGCGGATGTGTCACTGGACCAATCGGTTTCAAACAGGTGAGGCTCAATGAAATCGGCGGTCACGGACCGGCGAACCCCCCGCTCACTGACATCGGCTTTCAGGCGGATGGTCTGGCCCCGCCCGAACAGGTTGCCCTTGCTGACCCCGATGGAGGTGCTGAGACGGCTTTGGTCGCTGTACCCTATTTGGGCTTGCAGGGATCCGGTCTGCGCTTCTTCAATATACGCCCCGATGTTCATTTCATTGTTGACATCGGTGGGCTCTTTTTCCACATGAAAAGACGGCTTGAAGTACCCCAGAGACTGAAGGGAGTTGATGGAATCCTGAAGTTTGGCCCCGTTGTAGAGTTCCTGTTCGTGGATGGTAAACTCCCTGCGGACCACATAATCCCTGGTCTCCTTGTTGCCCTTTATTTCTATCCGGCCGATATAGGCTTTTTCACCCTTGGATATTTGGTAGTTCAGGTGAACAATCTTTTTTTCCTCATCCACCCGCATCTGAGGCACCACGCTTGCGAAAGCGTACCCCTGCTCCCCATACAGGTTTTTCAGCCGGTACATCCCCTGATTCTGCAAAAAAGGGTTGAACACATCCCCGGTTTTCAGGGGAATTTGTTCCAACAACTCATCTTTATCCCCCAGAATATCCCCCTGGATATCCACCTCCCCGGTAAAGTACTGGTCTCCTTCCCGAATATCCAGGACCACCTTGACCTTGGTAAATTCAGGATTGTTGAACAGCGTCATCCGGGGTTTATCAATAAAAACCTTGATGTAGCCGTGACCCAGGTATTCGGCGGCAATGGCCTGAAGGTCCTGGTTGATCATCATTTCATCCACTTTGCCGGAATTGTTGGCCCAGTTGAAACAATCCACCTCGGCACTTTCCATCAGTCGGCGCACTTCCACCGGGGTGTACACATGGGTCCCCGTGATGCGGATATCCGACAGGTATATTTTGGGGGATTCCGTGATTTGAAAAACCACCCCCAGTCCGGTGGCCGAAACCTCCTTGGTATCCGCGGAAATGGTGGTTTTTAAAAACCCCTCTTTGCGGTACCAGGTGCGGATGTTTTCCAGGCTGGTTTCCACCTCGTCCCGATTGTAAATCCCCCCAATTCTGAGAGTCACCAGTTCGCTTAGTTTTTCCTTGCTGATGCGGGTGTTGTCTTTTACCTCTATCCAGGCGATATGGGGTTTTTCCTCCAGGCTGAACACCAGGACCACCTTTCCGCTCCCCAATTCCTCCACCTCCGCCACCACGTTCTGAAAGTAGCCCAGGGAAAATATATTTTTAATATCCTGGGTTACGGTTTCCATTTGGAGGGGATCCCCCACCCGGGTGGCCAGACCGGATACAATCATCCCCCGTTCAATGGTCAGGTCTCCCTGAATATCAATTCTGGAGACGATTTTTTCAACGCCTTTGGATGGATTCTGGGCCAGGGAGGAATGGGCACAAACCGACATCAGGATGGGGGCCATCCACAGGACGGGCCACCGCGTGACAGCCCTGCGGAAAAAGGCGGGAAGGGAAAAAGGTGCTTGCCCCAGGGCCAACGCTAAAAACATGATAGGCGGCCTAGGCATAATGAACATGCGGATTTACCGGACGCAACTTGCCGTGCTCCAAAATATACTGGTGATCCATCCTGGCCGCGAAATGGCTGTTATGGGTAACCAGGATGAGTGTTAGGTTGTGTTTTTTGTTCAGCTTGATCAGCAGTTCCTGGACCCGGCTTCCGGTATCTTCATCCAGATTTCCGGTGGGTTCATCGGCCAAAAGAATAGGGGGCCGGTTGGCGATGGCCCTGGCAATGGCCACCCGCTGCTGCTCTCCCCCGGAAAGTTGAGCCGGCTTGTGGTGAGCCCGGTCTGCCAGTCCCACCTCATCCAGCAGGGCCATGGCCTCCGCTTTGAAATCATCGGTCCTGCCGGTGCCGATCCATTTGGGGATCATCACGTTTTCCATTGCGGAAAAATCGTTCAACAGGTGATGAAACTGAAAAACGAAACCGATGGAGCCGTTTCTAAAGGCCGCCCCGGTTTCGTGGGTTAGGGTGGAAAGGTCCATTCCGTCCACCTGAACCACCCCGGAATCCGGCTGATCCAAAGCCCCCAGCAGATGTAGCAAGGTGCTTTTTCCCGCCCCGGAGGCCCCCATGATGGATACGGTTTCTCCCTGTTTCACGGACAGGTCCACCCCCCGAAGGATGTTCAGTTGATTGCCCTTGGTATCCTGATAGGATTTATGGATCTCCGTCGCCTGAATAAATGGGGAGGAGGCCATGATCATCCAATCACCAAAAAAAATTGCGGAGGAACCGGGGCGAAGCCATTCTTCAGACCCGGAGGGGGATTTTTCAAGAAAAAACGCAATCTCAAAACTGTATCCATTCACCCGGCCCAGGTCAAGGGACCATCCCGTCAAGAGAACAGAAGGCAAACCGTCAATGACCTTCAGGCAAATTGTAAAAACAACGTTCCGGCAGGGCAGCGGGTTTTTTAAGGGTCACCCGCCGAAAAAGACCCATCCGATTGAAGCCATGCCCTGGAAAGATAAGAAACCGGCTGGTGATCCGGCCCGACGGCCATCACCACCGCTCCCGAAAAAACCGCAAGCCTTTGGGCCAGCACCCGGCGGATGGCCGGGTCCCGGGTTAAAAACACCCGCTGGCCCAGCAACAAATCGGCGCTGGATGCGACAAAAAACAATGCACTGAATTTATCCCGCACCTCCGGAGGGTAAAACCGGACCGGGAGCCGTTGATGGGCAGGGATGATTCCCAACCGGTCCATCACCACAGCCAGGGGTTTGCGCCCATCCTCCAGGCGGATTAGTTCGGGCAACAGGTTTGAGTGCAGAACCTCCTCCATGGTTCGGTTCCCATCCCTTTTTTCTTCCAGCAACAAATCACTTTGGATGACCACCGGCCGCGTTTCGGCAAAAAAGCCGTCGGTCCGCTCCCATTGCCCGGCCAGCACCCGCACAATTCCTTCATACCCTTCCGGGGATGCCTCCAGCCAAATCCGGTCCCCTTTGCCGATGGTCCACTGAATGGGGCCTATTCTTTCCCCTCCCAGGGCCACAAAGGATATCCGATGAAACTCTATCAGGCCCTGTATTTCCATGGTGGTTTGGTTGGGATTTGGTTAAGGTGGCTTTGACTGAAACGGACAACCCCGAATGATAAGAGTATGGGAATAATCCACCCCGAAAACAAACTTTATGAGCGAACAAAAAAGGGCCGCACCATCCAGGTGGTGGATAGACGGGGACGGCGGGAGTTGCGTTTTGGCAACCGGGTGGTCCAAAGCGCGTTAAATCTGAACAACCCCGACAGTCTGATTCTATCCTACACCCAGGCCATGGCCGCCGGAATGCTGCTCAATCCCCTGGCGGCCAGAATCCTCCACATCGGCTTGGGTGGAGGCAGTCTTCCGGCATTCATTTATCGCAATTTCCCCCAGGCCTGGCAGGTGGTGGTGGAACTGGACCCGGAGGTGATTGAAACCGCCTACCGGTTTTTTGGGCTTCCGCTCCATCCCCGGCTGAAGGTGCTGGCCGCCGATGGGGGGGATTATCTTTCCCAATGCCGGGATGCCTTTGATCTGATCTTTCTGGATGCCTATCTGGCTGAGGGGCCTGCCGCCGCCATGGAACACCAGACCACCCTGGGCAACATCCGGGACCGGCTGACTGCTGACGGATGGTTGATCAACAACATCTGGGGCGGGGAGCCGCTGAAAATGGAATGGATGGTGTCCCGCCATCTGGCGGTGTTCCCCCGGTTGTATTCCATTTCTGTCGGCACCGGAGCCAACGTGATTTTACTGGGGGGAAAAAGCCCCACCCCCCTCAACCGACCCCGAATGGCCGAACAGGAACCCCTTCTGAGCCGGAAATCGGGGTTTGATTTTTCTCCCTGGGCATCCCGGATTCAATCTATGGGAAAGTTGATTCCCTGAAACATAAGGCCTCCTGGGGAGGAAGAATGGGTTATCCAGACATTACGAGGCCTCCGCGCAACTCGTTTTTTCCCATCCCCCTGCCCCCTTCCCAAAGGGAAGGGGGTTGATATGATTGGGGGCCTGCGGCCCCCAATCCCCCGCGTTTTTATCAAAACGGGAGCTTTTGGCAGTTATGCAGAGGT